>Ga0073928_10000521_pt1 | contig 89425 bp, 72 predicted proteins | sample PaiPotPPA55metaG_FD_76969 | JGI IMG/M metagenome (GOLD analysis project Ga0073928, IMG submission 76969) | Iron sulfur acid spring bacterial and archeal communities from Banff, Canada, to study Microbial Dark Matter (Phase II) - Paint Pots PPA... ...
GATGCTCTTCGCCAAATCCGTTGCCGCGACCTATGGCCGCGACTACCTGATTCCCGACGACGTCAACGTCGCCGCGCCGCCGATTCTTCGACACCGCCTGGTGCTCAAGCCCGAAGCCGATCTCGAAGGGATGACCGCCGACCAGGTGGTGCGCGAGATCGTGCGCTCCGTCGAAGTTCCCAAATGAGCGAGCTTCCGCATCTCGTCCCTGCAACGACGCGCGGATTCGGAAGGCCTGCCAAGGGCATCTCTTTTGCGTTCGGACGGCGTTTCTTCCTGCTCTTGCTGATTGGTTTGGTGTGGCTCGGCCCGGCCTGGAACGATTTCCGCTATCTCTACGCGATGCTACTTTGGGATGTCGCCGTGCTAGCCGCGTGGGTTTGGGATCTTCGGCGGCTTCCAAGACCCACACAACTCGATGTGAGCCGAGTCTGGAGCCAACCCATTCAACTCGACGTTAACGCGCGAGTCGCGCTGGAGCTGCAAAATCCGGGTGGCCTGCCGATCACTGTGCAACTCACCGACGACGCGCCCGCCAGCTTTCAATGTGGCACGCCGCAACTCGAAATTGTCGCGCCTGGCAAAGAGGCGGCGACCGCAAGCTACGTCGTGCGCCCCGGCGAGCGCGGCGACGCAAAATTCGGCGACGTTTATCTGCGGTATCAGAGCGCTCTGAAGCTCGCGGAGCGTTGGGCAGTGGTGCCGTTGAGTCAAACGGTGCGCGTGTACCCCAATCTGGAAGAATCGCAGCGCGATACAATTTACCTGATCCGCAGCCGGCAGATCGCGATGGAAAAGCGGCACCAGCAGCAACGCGGCCAAGGACGCGAGTTCGAGAGTCTCCGCGAATATCGGGAAGGGGACGAGTGGCGTGATATTTGCTGGAGCGCTACCGCTCGGCGAGGCAAACTGATCAGCCAGTCGCATCGTATCGAGCGCAGCCAGACGGTGTGGATCGTCCTGGACGCCGGCCGGCTGTTGCGCGCACGGGTGCTTGGACTGAGCAAACTCGACTTTGCGGTCGCTGCCGCGTTGTCCCTTGCGCAGGTCGCTCTTTACTCCGGCGACCGCGTTGCGATGCTCGCGTATGGGCGACGCATCCAGCAACGTCTCCCCGCAGGTCGCGGGTCGGGCCACGTGCGCGCGTTGCTCGAAGGCCTGGCACTGGTGAAAGGGGAAGAGCTTGAAGCGGATCATCAGCGGGCTGCTGAAGCGCTCTTGACGTTTCAGAAGCGACGCAGCCTGGTCGTTTGGCTCACCGATCTTTCCGAAACGGCCGCGACACCCGAGGTGATCGAGAGTGTTTCGCGCCTGGCGCGCCGACATCTTGTTCTGTTTACGGTGATCGGCCAGCCGGAGTTGCGGGAACTGCTTCGCGAGCGCCCTGCTACGCCGCGCGAGATGTTTCGCCACGTTGCTGCGCAAGAGATCGTGCAGCGTCGCGATGTGCTGCTGCGCACTTTGCGCCAGCAGGGGGTGCTTACGTTGGAGGTTGATCCCTCGCGGTTGTCGTCGGCGGTGGTTAATCAATATTTGGGTGCGAAAGAGCGAGGTTTGATTTAGTGAAGCGAGGGTGTGATGGTGCCGCCGGGCGGGGCCCTTCGAGACTCAGGGTAGACAAGCCCCGCCCCTACATGGTGGCGGTAATTGCGTCGCCTGCGCGAACCGTTTGGTTGTCGTCTACAGCGGGGCGCGGCTTGCGTGCAAGGTACAGTACCAGTAGGGTTGCCAAACCGCCGGCTAGCAAAAATTTCATGGAGGGTGGCAACGTCGTGGGCGAGACAAACGCCTCCACAACTCCCGCCACTATGAGGATGGGAATTGTCCCGAGAACCAGGCGCACGCTTCTTGCACCGGCTTGAACCAGCGAATCGCGGCGCGGCAAATTTCCTGGAAACAGCAATCCTTTGGCGATTCCCAGGCCGGCTCCGCCGGCGATGAAAATCGCGGGCAACTCCAGGACGCCGTGGGCGGCGACGAAACTCCAAAGCGACAAACTCATTCCCTCGCGCCAGCACGCTACACCCACAACGCCCATCATCAATCCGTTGAGCAGCATCATCCACACCGTGCCGATGCCCGCGGTGATGCCCATGGCAAACGCGGCGAAGGCCACGGAGATGTTGTTGGTCATGATTCCGCTGGAAGCGAGCGGTTTGACGGTAACGATCGAGTCGGTCCACATTTTGTGATGTTCGATCGACTCCATCATGGCGGGTCCCAGAAAATATCGGGAGAATGATGGGTCGGCCAGGCCGAGTAACACCCCAGCCAGCGCAGCCACCAGAAACAACACGAACGCAGTCAGCGTGTCCGGGAAAGTCTCGCGAAAAATTGCGGGAAACGTGTCTCTGTAGAATGTCCAGATGCCGCGGCGGTTGGTGCGACGGCCCATGTAAATCAGATTGTGAGCGCGGCCCAACAACTGATTGAGGTAGATCGCCAGCTGCGTGCTGGTTGGATCTTCGCGCACAGTCGACAGATCGGAGGCCGACTGCCGATATAATAGTGCCAACTCCTGCAACTCAGCCGGTGTGAACGCGGTTACACTCTTGCGTCCGCTCGCGCCCACAAGTTGCTCGAGCCGATTCCAGTGCGGGCGCCGCTTTTCCAGCCAGCGAGTGGAGATCACGAGTGGAGCCTCTCGACAAGCTTACCATCGACACGCCGGAGCAAACGGCGCTGGAGTTTCCGCTTGCCGGAATCGGCAGCAGGTTCCTGTCGATGGTCATCGATACCGCGATCCAGCTTGTTGTCGCTTTCGTGCTGCTGGTTGCGCTGGCCCTCGCTGTCCCCGCGCTACGCGTTTTCGGATCAGTAGCGCCGCAGTGGGCCATTGCGATCATGGTTATCGCGGGCTTCACCATCTACTATGGCTACTTCGCTTTTTTCGAAGCCGCATGGAACGGCCAGACACCCGGAAAGCGCTACGCGCATTTACGCGTGATGAAAGACGATGGTCGCCCGATCAGTCCGTACGACTCCATCGCGCGCAATCTTCTTCGCATCGTCGATCAGCTCCCGGCGTTCTACGGCGTTGCGATCATCAGCGTCTTTTTCAGCAAACAAAACAAACGGCTCGGTGATTTCGTGGCAGGCACCGTGGTGGTGCACGAAAAGACTGTGGACGCGGCGCGCCCATTTCTGGAAATTCGCGCGGATGATGCGAGCATTGCGTACGACGTCAGCCGCATCACCCTCGACGAGTTGCGGCTGATCGAGACATTCCTGCAACGCCGTGACACCTTTGATCCTGCGCTGCGGGGTTCCATGGCATCGCAAATCTCCACGCGCATTGCGCAAAAACTGGACGTACAGGTGTACGGGTGGCCCGCCAACGAAAAATTCCTGGAAGCGGTCCATTCGCAATACCGCGCCACTGGGCGCTATCGCAATGCGTGAGCGCAGGCGAGCTTTACTTGCCCGGACTCTCTTCTGGAGCGTAAACCGCGACGAGCGATCACGTGAGATGAGCTTCACAAATCGTCGTTGAGAATGATCCTCACGGTTGCTATCAGGTTGATTTAACAGACTTTGATGCCACCCGGCCGGCTGTGTAGCATCAAAATAGTTGATACTGACGATTCGCACTTTACCCAAGATTATTGGCTGGTTTTTGTGACACAGCGCCTGCCTGAACGTCTAATAGTTTAACGAGATAAATGAAAACGATTCCGCGGGCGACGCGTGCGGTGTCCTGCACGGTGGTGGCCACGGAAACTTTAAAGGAGCTGTAAAATGAGACTCTCGAGAGTATTAACATTTCTCTTCGGTGCCGCGCTTTTGTTTTCTTCGGCGGCAATCGCGGGAGAAGCCAACAAGGGAACACTTCGATTGAGCGAGAACGTTGTCATCCAGGGCAAAGCTCTAAACCCCGGGAAATACACGGTGGAGTGGGATGGCAGCGGACCGACCGTGCAAGTCACACTTCTCAGCGGCAAAGACAAGGTGGCTACCTTCCCGGCCCATTTGACCGAGCAGGCGTCACCCAACGTGCAAGATGCTTACGGTACAGCCGCCGAGCCGAATGGCTCTCGATCACTGACGGCGATTTACCTGGGCGGAAAGCGCCTAGCGCTGCAAATCGACCAGAACCAGGCGAGCAAGTAATCCAGCGCGAAACCATCAAATCCAATAGCGGTTGGCCCATTCCTTTCCGGTCGAGCCGGGAAGGGATGGGTCTTTTTTCGGAGTCGCCATCCGTCAAGACGCACACCGCATTGACGTCTCTTGTTCCTTAGCGTAGCGTTGATTCGTTAAGACTGTTAAGAGTAGCGATGGAAAGTCTCACACACAGGGTCGGGCGAGCGCGGGCCAGCGGCATTGCCATCGTGACCGTATTGGCTATGCTGATCGCGCCGTTTTGCGGCTCGAACTGCGTGGGATTGCCTGGTTGCGGAGCCAGCAGCGGGGTCGTTCGATCCGGGGTGGAGAATTGTCACCACGCCGTTTCCAGTTCATCGGGGTCAGAAACTAGTTTATTTTCTGTTTCCGAAAAGAGTTGTGATCGACAAGAATTACCCGCCGCGATTTTGAGCGCCCCTGAGAAGTTCCCCTCGTTGCATGAGACTCCAAGGTTCGTATTGCCTTTGCAGGTGGCCAAACCAATCCTTCCCTCGGGCTTCGATGATTCCGGTCATCGCGCTCGATGGAGTGGCACTGGCGACCCTCCTCGAGCAGAACTCCTCGAAATAACTACGACGATTCTCCGAATCTGACTATTTTCCTGCCTGTGTGAGCCGCTGGCTGAGGTTCCCCTCTGCGCGGTCGCATTGCACTACCCAATTCTTGATGATTGTGGTTTGGGAGACCGATCTAAAGATCGGCCACTACCTCGCGGTGCTATCGCTGACGATGGTTCGCATTCAGCCGATCTCGAAGTTGGCAACACCTGTCTGGAGACAAACATGAGCGGTACACGAAGAAAATTTTTTCAAGATGCGGCAGCGTTCAGTGCGGGCATTTTCGGTTTGGGCGCGCAACTCAATGCGCAGACGCAAGCACCGCCGCACGAGCACGCTGCTCAACCGGATCACGGCTCGCGTCACGCGCCTGTCGATGTCGCGACGGGTCCGCCGGTTGTTACGCCCGACGTACCCGACTTGACCTGCGAGATGGACGGCGCGGTGAAAGTCTTCAAGTTGACGTCGGAGGTGGTGAAACGAAAGATCGCGCCGTTCAAGACGATTGACGCGTGGGGTTACAACGGAAGCTGCCCGGGGCCCACGATTCAGATTCAGCAAGGCGATCGCGTTCGCGTGATCTTCGAAAATCGCCTTCCCGAATCGACCACGGTTCATTGGCATGGGCTGGAAATTCCCATCGAGCAGGACGGCGTGCCGTGGATCAGCCAGAAGCCCATTCCACCCAGCGAAAAATACACCTACGAGTTTACCGTCCATCAGGAAGGCACGTTCTTCTATCACGCGCATAGCGCCATGCAGGAAATGATGGGGCAAATCGGATTGTTCATCGCCCACCCGGAAAAGGCTTACAAGCCGCGCGTTGATCACGACTACGCGATCGTTCTGCAGGAATGGGCCGTGCTCCCGAGCAACACCGTGCCAAACACCGCAGGGATGGAATTCAACTGGCTGACGTTTAACGGCGTTTCGGCGCCGGCGATCACTCCGATGATCGCGCGTTTAGGCAGCCGTGTGCGACTGCGCATCGTGAATCTGGGTATGGACCATCACCCGATTCATTTGCACGGAAACCAATTTGTGCAGACAGGGACGGAGGGCGGGCGTGCGCCGGAGTCTTCGTGGTATCCGATGAACACCGTGCTCGTGGGTGTGGCGCAAGCTCGCGTGATTGAATTTGACGCCAAGTATCCCGGGTCGTGGATGGTTCACTGTCACCTGCCCCACCACATGATGAACAACATGATGGATCTGCTGCGTGACCGGCAGATTATGACCGCCGACCAGACGGATGCGAAAGCGCTGAGCCAGATGCAGACGCTCGCCAATACGGTGGGCTTCCAGCACGTCCACCATTCCCCAATCGCTGACAATGCCGGCTCCGTCAAAGGCTTCCCGCAGGACGCGTTTATGGAAATGGGCATGGATGAAGCGGTTGCGAAACCCGAAACCTACGGCCTGCCCGCCAATTGGAGCGCCGGAATGATGGGCATGATGACGCTGATGCGAGTGCTACCCGCGGAGCAATATGACGAAATCATTCGCAAGAAAAATTCGGCCGGGCCAGAGGAGAAACATGAGCATCCGCATAATTCTTGAACTTGAGCTTCGATGTTGGTGGCGGCGGATAGGCGGTGCTTGTTCTATACGCCGGGCGGGGCCCTTCGAGACTCAGGGTAAACAAGCCCCGCCCCTACAAAGGCAGGGAACGGCAACTCCGCCGGAGCAGAGGCAGGGGACGTCCACTTGGGTGGAGCAAGTCCCGCCGGTAGAAAGGTACGGAATGGCCACTCGTGCGCGCATCTTGACTCGCGCACGCATCATTGTTTTTCTGGCCCTGAACCTTGGCGTCGTGGGCGGTTCGCGATCTCAGGAAATGTCGATGCCGGCTTCACAGGAACACGCCGAGCATCATCATCATGGAGACATCAAGCCGGTGGAGGCGCACTATCCGCAACTGGGCCGCGCACAGGCAGCTGCGCAAGGAGCGCTGGTGACCTTGGAGCAGGTGGAGAGCATCGCGCGACAGATGAATCCGACGCTGCGCCAGGCGGAAGCGGAAATTCGCGCCGCGAAGGCGCGTCAGCAGCAAGTGGGGCTCTATCCGAACCCCACGGTCGGTTACACCGGCGACGAAATCCGTGGAGGGTCGGTTGGCGGCGGCAAGGAAGGGTTTTTCGTTCAACAAACTATCGTGACCGCTGGAAAGCTGGGCTTGAGCCGCGACGTGCTCGGCAAGGAAGCGAAACTGGCTTCTCTGGAAGCCGACGAGCAGCGCATACGCGTGGAGAGCGCCGTAAGAATGGCTTTCCTGCGCGTGCTCGCGGCACAGGAAATGCTCGATGCGCGAGGAGATCTGGCGAAAATCATGCAAGACAACGCCGAGACCCAGCGGCGGCTTCTGAACACCGGGCAAGCGGATGAAACCGAAGTGCTGGAGGCGGAAGTGGACGCGCAACGCATGCGCATAGCGGCGCGGATGCAGGAGAACACCCTGCGCGAAGAGTGGAGGTCGCTGACGTCGGTCATCGGGCAGCCCGATATGCCGGTGGCAACGGTTGCCGGCGATCTCGAGCATGGCTGGCCTGAGTTGAACGAAGAAGAAGCCGTGGAGGCGATCACCAAGCAGAGTCCCGCGGTGCGCATTGCCGAGACTGCGGAGGCCCACGCGCAATCTGTGCTGACCAGAGCGAGGCGCGAACCCATCCCCGATGTTCAAGTTCGCGGCGGAATGGAATACAACAACGAACTCTTGTCTGGGCTGCCGTTTGCAAAAGGCTGGGAAGGCATTGCGGAAGTCGGCGTGCAGATTCCCATTTTCAATCACAGCCAGGGCGACGTGGCCGCCGCGCGGGCGAACATCGATCGCGCCGAGCAGGAAAAGGTACGCATTGCGTTGACGCTACGCGACCGCGCGGCTTCCGCCGTCGATCAATACGCGAACGCGCGGTTGATGGCCGTCGAGTTTCGCGACGAAATCCTGCCGCGCGCGAAAAAAGCCTACGGCCTGATGAGCGAAAGGTATGGGCTGATGCTGGCGTCCTATCCACGCGTGCTGGAAAGCCAGCGGAAATTGTACGAATTGCAAATCGAATACATTGCCGCTCTGGAAGGTGTTTGGACCAACGGCATCGCTCTGCAGGGATATTTGCTGACAGACGGCTTGGAAGCCCCGACGCCGCCGGGCGAAGTGGATCGCCCGATCCGCGAGACCAACGTGCCGGTGCCGGAGCGCACGATGTCGCCCGGGGAGGGAATGCCGCGGCCCTAGCGCTGTGATCGCGGCTGCTAACCGGTTTATATTCTACAACTTATGATCGCAAGGGCGCCTGTTTAGGTGTCGGCGGCGCCGATAGCGAGTGCGAAACACTAGTACCCTAGTCACGTTGACCCGCAGAAAAGCTGGCAGATACTGTGCCAATAGGGCGAATGGGCGTCGGCGGCTGTGCTTTCTCCGGAAACCGCTCCGTTAGGCCACGTTAGACCCAAGAAGTATCGAGACCCAGAGGACGAGAGGGCGGAGCTTTCGGTTCCGTCCGATCCGTTATGACGGCGATCATGAAAGCCGGGCGGTACGAAATTGTCGGCGAACTCGGCCGCGGCGCGATGGGTGTGGTCTACAAGGCCACCGATCCAGTGATCGGGCGCGCGGTCGCGGTGAAGACCATCAAGCTGAGCGAAGAAGGCACGGGACTCAGCCGCCCGGAACTGTTGGCCAGGTTTCAGACCGAGGCGCGCGCGGCCGGATTGCTGACGCACCCGAACATCGTGGTGGTGTTCGACGCGGGTGAAGAAGAAGGTCTGTACTACATCACGATGGAGTTGGTGGAGGGAAAGAGCGTGCAGGCGCTACTTGATGCGGGACACGCCTTTCCGTTGCCGCGCGTGCTGCGCATCATGGAGCAAACCTGCAGTGCGCTGCAGTTCGCGCACGAGCGCAATGTGGTGCATCGCGACATCAAGCCGGCGAATATCATGCTCACCGGCGACGACACCGTGAAGGTCACCGACTTCGGCACGGCCAAGATTCTGCAGTTTGGAACGGTGCAGCAGACCGCGCATGTGATGGGCACGCCAAGTTACATGTCGCCCGAGCAGGTGAAGGGGCGCGCAGTCGATGGACGCAGCGACATTTTCTCTTTGGGCGTGATGCTGTACGAAATGATTACGGGAGAGAAGCCGTTTCCCGGTCAAAGCATCACCACCGTCATTTATAAGATCGTGAATGAAGAGCCGGTGCCGCCGCGGCAAATCAATCCTTCCATTCATCCGGGGATCAGCGCGGCAGTGATGAGAGCGCTGGCGAAGGAGCCGGAAGATCGTTACCAGAGCTGCCGGGAATTGCTGGAGGATCTGCGCAATTACCGCGCGGTAGCGGGTGGCGAAGGCAATCCTCGATCGACGATGGTTCTGGGCGGGCAGCAAACGTCTCCCGGTGTGACGGTGGCGATGAATCCGGGTGGGCTTCGCGGTATGCACCCGGTGGCTCCGCAGAGCGCACCCACGGGGCGGCTGGCGGCGATGGGCGCGGGAAATCCGATGCAGACGCCGCCGTTGCGGCGTACCGGTGCCATTCCTGCTTACCAAGAACCGAAGAAGACGAACATCGTCGGTACAATTTTCGCCGCGCTATTGCTGCTGGGTGTGATCGCGTACGGCGCGTACAAGCTGCGGCCGGTTTTCAACGATGCGCGACAACACCATGACACCGCGCCAATTTCGTCAAATGAGCCGGCGGCTGCGCCCACAGAAGCGGCGCCCGTCACCACGGAAGCGAAGCCCACTGCGACCGATTCAGCCGAGCGGAGTCCGTCCACGCCAGCCGACACCAGGCAGACTACGGCGGCGGACACCGCGGAGGCGAAATCGGCAGCAGCAGCGGCATCGGCGCCGGCGGATGCCAAGCTTGCGAATCCAGTCGTCGAAAAAGCACCCAAAAAACCTGAGCCGGTGTTGAACCCCAGCGCCGCGCAGTTCAAGCAGCACGTCGAAGAAGCCATTGCAGCAGGCGGCCTGACCGGTAGGGCTCACGTGCAGGGTGCCGGAACTACCCTGGTTCTAAGTGGCAAACTGCGACCCGGTGAACACGGAGCGCTGCTGAAATTATTGCGTGACGCTCCGGCGGACGTTCGCGTGGTGGATCACATCGAATACGACGACACGCCTCCTGCCGCCGCGGAAACCGCGGACGAAGGCTCGCATCCGACACCGATCGCCGGACTTGGCGCCATTCACATCGTCACCGACGTACTGGGAGCGACCGCGGTGCTGCACGGGCCGATGGGGCGCGCCCTGAAGCTGTGCCAAACACCGTGCAGCTTCAACAATCTCATTCCCTCGAAATACAGCCTGGACGTGAAGAAGGATGGCTATCGTCCGATTGAGACCGCTTTGCAGATCAAGGCCAATAGCGTCTCGGATCAAAAGTTGAATCTCGAATCCTTGGCGAAAGGGCTCTTTCTAAGCAGCGATCCCCCCGGCGCGGATGTTCTTATCGATGGCGCGAAGCAATCCGGGCAGACGCCGCTGACGCTGCCGCTTGCGCCGGGAGAGTACAAGATGACGTTGCGGCTTCCGGGATACGAACCCTATAACGGTAAGGTGCAGGTGAAAGACAACGTGCAGACGGAACTCGCGTTGAAGCTTAACGCGAAGTCCAATGCGCGTGTAGCGTGGGCGCAAGTGGACACGATTCCGAAGGGCGCGGAAATCTTTGTGGACGGCGCATCAACAGGGAAAACTAGCCCCTCGCGGGTGGAGTTACCCATTGGATTGCATACGGTCACGCTGCGATTGGACGGGTTCAACGAGGTACGAAGAACGGTGGAAGTCAGCGATGGCGGTACGGTCACCGTAGCAGCTTGGCTTAAGCGCCAGTAAACAAGCAGCCGGCCGAGTCATTTCTTAGATTTTCCTCTAACATTTAATATGGCTACCCCGCGAGTTACCGCTTATTTGAGATTCGCATATACGCTTACAAGGGAAGAGTTAACTGGGGTGCTGGATCCAGAGGGCAATGATCGTAAGGGCTCTTACCAATAACTGGAAGCGAGCGGCAGAAAGCAGAAAAGCCGCCAGACTGGGCGGTTCCCCGACAGCATCTGCGGCTTCATTCACTAATGACGTGGTCGGCCCATTCCACCAGGGAAACGTAGACCGGAACCGTGCCCCATTGCGCGTTCCAACTGCTCAAGTCCACCTCCGTGACCCCACGGGCCCGGGAGCAGGCTCCTCAAGAAAATACCGGGATGCGTTTGGCTACAACCTTCGCCATGGTCTCGCTCAGGGGAGGCCATCCGATGGGTTTGACCGAATCAACCGTCGCCTTGCGCATCAGGTACGTAGCGTCGTGAGTGAGAAATATCTGCACATCATGTCCGGCGTCGGCCAGTGCGAGCCCGTGGGAAAAGGCGAAGGATGCGCGGGTCGGCTCATCGGTTCCCCAAGAACTCCTCATCAAAATGTGCAGTTTCTTCTTGGGTACCTGAGCTTGCTCAGTCTGCGCCTCGCTGGTGGAAGCCATAATGGCCCCGGTGACGAGTACGCCAGCAGCCAATTGCGTCGATTTTTCAAGAAAGTTTCGGCGCGTTGCCATACCCGACCTCCTGCAATTGGCGGGACTCTACACGAGCCTGGGGCTGATTACAAACTATCTGTAGGCGGCTAGCCTTTTATGGCGGCGCGAATCTTGGGCGGACTAGCTACGGCTGCTTTCAGAGCTTCGTTCGCGTCGAGGATATTCAGCACGGCCCGCGTTACGTTCTCGTCGATCTCGGATGCGCGGCGGATATCCACGGGATAACGTACGACAAATTCCAGCGCCGCGTCCGTGAATTGCAGCTTGGATTCCGGAACCGGGGCTTTCAGTTGGACCTCCAGCCGGCGCTCGATGCCGCCGAGCTGGCTCTCGATAACCTCGCGGTACTTTTCGAAGACCGAACCGACGACTGCGGAGATCTGGTCCTGAACGAGCTTGTAGTCGCTGCCTGGGGCGAGCGAGATGGCGACTTCGTGCCATGCGTATTCCGTGCCGGGAATCTGCTTGAACAGCGGAGTGGCGGCCTGGAAGAGCACAGAGTTTGAGAACATGACGACGCGGCCGGTGGGATAAAGCTCGATGCCGGTGCCCGCGAGCTCCATGAGATAGAGGCGCACCAGGCCGATGTCGATGACATCGCCGGTTACGCCCGCGACGCTGATGCGATCGCCGACACGGATGCCGTAGCGTCCGATCACGAAAAAATATGCCGCGATGGAGAGCAAGATCGCTTGCAAGCCCACCGCGATGCCCGCGGTGACGAAACCCGCGAAGGTCGCGAGCGAACTGAACTCGCTGATAAAGCCCATGATCAGGACTACACCGACAAGAAACCCCATCACGAAGCGCCGCATGAGCAGAAATTGCCGGCGGCGCCTTGGATCTTGGACGTAGCGGAACGTGAGCCTTCCCCAAATTTCGGAGAGTATGAAAACCGCGCCCAGCGCCAGGGCGATCCCGAGCACACGTGTTAACACTGCGCGAAGCTCAGATTGTGACTCGAACAGGATCGATTTCCGCCATTCGAGGAAATTGGAGCGGCTCTGATCGAGGACGACAAGTTCCTGGCTGAGCGGCAGGGTCGCGCCAGCCAATTCCTTGAATTTCGCGGTGATGGCTTGAAATTCCTGGGTAGTTGTCTGCGATTCGGGTCCGGCGGCGGGGGCTTGCGTCTGACCAGCGAGATCGCGGCCGCGTTGAATGGTTGCGACCAAGGTGTCGCGAAGCGGTTTGCGAAGCGCCTCGGCGGTAGCGCGCATTTTCGCGGTTTCGTCGGCCATTTGATCAATGGCGTTCATGGTTTGCATCTGATCGAGTAACGCCAACGATTGGCCGATCAGCCCGGAAGGCGCGGAAGTCGTCGCGGACTTGGAATTGACGGGAGCAGGCGCCGTTTTCTTAGAGGCTGCGTCGCTGACTACTTCGGGGACGGAGCGGGCAAGCTCGTTAATACTGCCTTCCAAGCCTTCGGCACCCTCGGGTGCGCCTCCGACAAACGAGGCCATCTTTTGAATGGTGTCCTGGAGAGCTTTGTCGAGTGAGAGCAGTCCCTGGAGGCGGTCGCGCTCAGCGATCAAGTCCTTCTGCTTGCTTCTTGGAGCCGTGGCAAGTTGTTTGTTAACGGCGTCTAGTTTAGTTTGCGCATCATCAATTTGCCCGGCGATTTTGGCTGCCGTCTGACTGAGATTCTGTTGCTGGGTCGGTGGTGTGCCGGACGGCGCGGCGGGCGTGGCGCTGGCAGTCTTGGTGTTCGCCGCGATGATATTTGCTTCCGCTCTCGCCGATTGGAATGCCAGCCGGACAGCTTCGGCGGCCAGGTCTCTGGCGTTGTCCTGGTAGATGGCGTCGCTGGGCAACCCCACCGATTTGATTTTCGTAGTGGCGTCGCGATACCAGGTGATGACGGCGTTGAGATGATGCAAGATGGCGTCGCGATCCAGCTGCGTGACCTGTCCGTCAGCTTGGCCCCGCAGCGTCTGCGCACCGATCGCCAGCAGCGCGATTCCGGCGCATGCGACCAGGTAGCGCAAAAACGACTTCCGAATGTGCAAGCAGACATCCAAGCAGAAACGTCGTCGCGGTAACATGCACCTCCTTCGAAAGGGTGATTGTAACTGATGTAGCGCGGTGATTCCGCGACTCCGCGCGCCTAAATGAGATGGTCCAACGGGTGGAAAGGGATGATCTGGAACGAGGATTCAGACACTCCGTTTTTCGTTGCAGATGACGAGAAGTGGGGCTGAAGCTCAGATGGATAGAGCGCTGTTTTCCTAAATCAGCTTTCGTAACGGCCTTCTCGGATTATCAATGGCTTGCGCGGAGTTTAGTGACGCATATTTGGCGTTTTCTGGTAGCTGCGGGCATAGTTCGGTACAGTTTTGGGTACGGTTGTGTACAAGATCTGGTGGGACGGGCGGGAGTCGAACCCGCAGTCTAGAGTTTAGGAAACTCTTGCTTTATCCGTTTAAGCTACCGCCCCGGAATGGTAATCATAGCATCGTCGGTGTAGCACGACGAGAGTGTTTGCGTTGCTCTTGAACGCTCGCCTTCCGTTTGCAAACAATCCCCAAAGTTTCGCTCGCAAACTTCCTCCGAACAATAGCTTGCCGTCTCGCTCGACGTGCTGGGCGGCAACGGCCATCTTCGATCCAGGCTAACGGATATAGGCTAACGACCGAAACCCATCGTGCTTCAATTCGAAAACCCTGAAGCATCGAGGGAGCAAGAGAGAATCTAACGGAACGATCGGCCACGGAATCCAATGATAAGGAGCTGAGACTTCGATGGTTGAAAACCTTATCAGCGGCTTATATCTTCTCGGCGACGTTGGCCTGCTCGGTCTTCTCGTTTACAAGAGCCACAAGTTCGCCAATCGGATCAAGCAAGGTTCGAGTGATAAATCTGCGAAAGCGAGCCGATTAGGAGCTCGGCTTTAGTCTGAATCTAACTACGAAATTAGATTCGCGGATCATCATTAACTTGGGATTTCTTGCACGGGCGATTGCATATCTCCGCGTTCGACAGTGACCGTGCTAAAGGTTGATTCCATGCAGATTGAAGGGTCGGACGCCCCCCGGTATTGACGATTACTGTTCAAGATCGAAATGGATCAGGTAAAAACGGTATTTAGTTCTCTCAATGCTGATGATAATTATTCTCCGTTTGAAGCCTTGCGACGATGGGAGGGCGCGGTGTTCGATTTCAGCAGAGCTCGGGAAATATCTCGAAAGATCACGATTGAAGACGATCCGGTAAAAATCGACAAGTTCCTATCCAATCTCCACGAAATAGTCAGCAAAGAATTTGAGAAGCGCCAGACGAAGCATTCGCGTCGGACCAATGCCGCGAGCCGCCTGAACTCGCCAACGCCCGAAAAACATTCCTAGGTGAGAGAAGATGGCGGTCGTCTTTGTTGTGCTCGCGACGCTGGTTGTCGGAGCGGCCGTGTTCGGCTACGTAGTCTATCTCACTGATGGCTTTGATTCCGAACTGCGCAATTCCGCGCTCAATTAACAAAGTGGAAGGCCAGACCGCTTCCAGAAGGCTAAATTCGCTCAGTTTGTTAAGGTGGAGAGCATCTCGGTGAGGACGGGGTCACACTCTTCCACGCCACGACAGCCTTTTAGCGTTCTGAAGCGGAAGGAAGCCGGTGAGGCCAAAGCAAAGTTCGCGGCCAAGGTGCGATCAACCTAACTGGCTGACCATTCCAAATCGGCACTAGAACCGACAGTCCCGCAGAATTTCTTCCCACACCCTTGGCAAATTGCCTCGAATCCTTCGTCGGAGATCCAACCAGCGACGTCGGGTGGTTGTTCGAGTCCGCAAAAAGGGCATTCTAACAATTGTTCCTGTGTTTCCATTGGACACCTCGGCAATTAGATGACTCGCCGGGCCGCAATGACTCGGGAAAACAGGAACTGAGGTTCGGACCGCCACACTTGGCTTGGCTAAGGTATTTACCCTATTGTTCCGATTTCTTGCCTTTGGCAAGCTCGCTCACCCAACTGTTTTACCTCTCTCGAATTACCTTTTTTACCCTATCCGCCGTGCCGCTTCTTATCCCGATAGTTTGCGCAGCAGCGATGAATGGCAAGGGCTAACGCGATGCCGATAATGAGCACGCCCACCACTGCAACACTGTGGAATACCATGATGGGATTGAAGGCTCGGGCAAAGGTGAATGCAATACCGTAAGAACCTGAACTTCGAACTTGGCCTCAACTAGAGACGCATACGCCCTTCAGAGTTGGCTTACCTGAACAGTTTGTTGTTACAGGGCAAATTCTTGCGATGCCGAGGTTTTACGAATGGAAGAGGCGCGTCTGAGCGGTTAGTTCTTGACTCGTGCTTGCGTCTTGGCTCGCACTGGCGGAAGGTCGATGGGAGCCTGCTTGAGGAGTTCTGCGGCTTGGTGGAGCGTAGTATCGCTGGGCACTGGTTGGAAATCGGAATAGGTTTCGTCTTCCTGAGCGTCGATGGTTTTGAAGAACAACGCCTTCCCGCGCATGTGCACGTGCATGACGGTGACTTCCCACAAATGCGGGCTGACTTCTTGCTGCGTCACAGCGAAGGTCCCCCCTTTGTCCAGGTGGCCCAGAAGACCGGCGAAGAATTTCACCTCACTGGTGAGTGTACCGTTGATGGCCGCTAAGCGCTTCTGCTCCGGATCGAGCAGCATCGTTCCTTCCATATGATGGAAGACCTGGGTGGTGTGGTCGGTTGGTTGAAATTGCGGATTCGGTGTGAATCGCAGTCGGACTAACGATCCTTGCGCGCCATCGTATTGAAAGCGAAAGGCTGCCGGAAACATCCTTAGTAGATTTTGAGCTTGCACTCCGTCGTCGTGCTCTCTTTTCTGACGCTGCCGCACTTGTGACGGTCGCGAGATCAGGCGCTGGATGCGTTGATCTTCATCTTCAAGCTGCGCGGGAGTGAGACGCTGCCCATTCACCTCGACCAGGCGATCAATCTGCCCTTCCTGCGTCTGGTAGACGTGAAAGAGCTTCCACACACCGTCAACCTGCTTACGTTCGAGATAGGTCCACAGCGTATGATCCTGCAGTTGGGCCTCAACTTCGTGGGGCAACACTTCGTTGACGAACTGGTCAGCGCTGGAAGGTAGCGGTTGTGGGTGGACCGCGTCAGCGCTCGTCGAGGAACCTTCTAAAATGCCCAACCCCGCAAGAGCTATAGCGAAAAGCGAAATACGCACGAGGCAGCGAATGCGGGATGGCCGGCTTAGGGTGGCTGCGGTTGGAGGCAACGGGGACTCCGTCGACATCGGCGCGAGAAACTAAAGAAATCATGGAAGGTCGGGCGGGTTTCGACAATACGGGGAATGCCGTAGAAACGCGCCACCAGAAGCCCAAGAAGCGTACTAGGGCTCGTTCGTAGTGCGTTTGTACTTGCGAATCCGATCTTCCGTGCTGTCAATTACATTCCAAGCTTCCTTCTGGTGATCTAGATTACGATTTTCTCCTCAGGCACCGCTTCTTGACATGTCTTCTCGCGAAGGACCGCGTCCCGTTTGGCCCACGACAGCTTGTGTAGCCACCATAGGGGTTTTCATTTAGAAAAAACGTTCGATCCTGGGCGTAAGGGATGGAACATTCGGCGTACCGTTACCCGCGTGAGGCGGCATGCCGGAAATCCAGATCGTTCAGATTGTGGCATTTATGCGACTGGCAAACCGAATGCACGATGACGCCAAGGGAGCACGTGCCAGGAGATGGCCACATGATCTCAGTCTCTTTGGACATTTTCAGGAAGGATGCCCAAGGCAATCCGATCTGGATTTGGCAGGACGCAAGACATGGATGACGCACGGGATCATCTGTACAGACTGGCCTTGGCGCTTCCCGGAGAATATTTCGTATTCGATCAGCGAACCCGCCAATTCGTCGCGAGCGTCGATGGGTTCGATGGGGACCGGCACCGCTAGAGTGTTCTCTGTAAGACAAGGGGCAGGCAATGGTTACAGCAACCTTCGTCGGCGTAATTATCGTACTAATTGGTTTAGCTCTAAGCGCCTATGCCATCTCTATCACCAGTGGACGGGACGAGTCACGTTTCCGCGGCCTGTGAATCGTCTGTCCGCGGGGGGTAAACGCATGCGCTCGATAATCCGTGACGTCGGTATCTTTCTTTACGGATGCGTTTTTGCCGGCAAGTACATCTTCTCCCGGCAAGTCGCACGTCGACCTCAAGAGCTAGACGCGAAGAAATCTTTGGCTTTGTCTGTCCCGCCCGTGCGGTTGACCGCCCTGAAAACGTTGCAAACCATGCGATGAAATCCGCGAAACAAATTGCGACCGCGCCCAGCCTACTTACTTTGCCCGTAACGGATTCGGACTCTGACGTAGCGTAGACTGTTTTCCCGAGTCTGATTGCGCGTAAGGCCGCTGAATCGATAACTTGTAAACGTGCTTTCACCGGGTTTTGGAACCAGGTGTACGGTGTACAGGCCAGGTTGCAGCGCTACTTCTCTCCCTCCAACCATGCGAGGGCTCCTTCCAAGATTATGGGCGTGATGTATAGTGGATATCCCCGCCCATCTCGTGTTGAAAGAGGAAAAGATGATGAAGCCGGTGAATTCAGTGGGGACGCAGCCGGCCAGCGTCGATTCGTCAAAACTTCCACACTCCGACGCGCTGGTGTTTTTCGGCGCAACGGGCGACTTAGCCTCCAAGCAAATCTTTCCCGCTCTTCAAGAGATGGTTCGCCGCGACGATCTGAACGTTCCGATAATTGGCGTTGCCAAATCGGGCTGGAGCCTCGAACAGCTTCGCGCCCGTGCCAGGGAGAGCGTCACTCAGCACGGCGGGATCGACAAGGACGCCTTCGCGAAGATGATGAAGCAGCTTCAATACATTGATGGCGACTATCAGGACCAAAAAACATTCGAGAAGCTGCGTCAGGCCCTGGGACCCGCTCAGTGTCCTTTACACTACCTAGCGATTCCGCCGGATCTGTTCGGAGCGGTCGTCGAAAACTTGGGAAAATCCGGCTGTGCGAAAAATGCTCGAATCGTTGTCGAGAAACCGTTCGGACGCGATCTGAGCTCAGCGCGGCGGCTGAATGAAACCTTGCATTCCGTCTTTCCCGAGCCCGCGATCTTCCGCATCGATCATTTTCTAGGAAAAGAAGCGGTCGAGAATCTGTATTTCTTCCGTTTTGCCAACACGTTCCTGGAGCCCATTTGGAATCGCAACTATGTCGACAACGTGCAGATCACCATGGCGGAATCCTTCGGCGTGGCTGGGCGAGGCCGGATGTATGACGAAGCAGGTGCGATTCGCGACGTGATACAAAACCATCTGCTCCAAGTTGTTGCGCTTCTTGCAATGGAACCGCCGACGAATTTATCGGCGGATGCGTTGCATGACGAGCAGGTGAAGGTCTTCCGGATGATTCCGCCCATTGAACCCGCAAACGCGGTGCGCGGCCAATTCGCCGGCTACCGCAAGGAAAAAGGAGTGGCGCCCGAATCTAAGATAGAGACTTTTGGCGCCGTACGAATGCATATCGATTCCTGGCGTTGGGCGGATGTCCCTTTTCTGATTCGGGCCGGCAAGTGTATGCCGGTGACCGCGACCGAGGTTTTGGTCAAGCTTAAGAAGCCCCCTTTGGGAAAGCGGGCTTCAGAGACAAATTACTTCCGGTTTCGGCTTAGTCCGGATTTCGAATTGGCGATGAGCGCCCAGATAAAACGTCCCGGCAGGGAATTGGTTTCGACTCCCGTGGAGCTCTCCGCAGTTGCGACCGATAAATCCGCGCAGGTGGCGCCATATGAGCATTTGTTGACGGACGCAATGCGAGGTGTCGCGACGCTGTTTGTTAGAGAGGACGCTGTGGAAGCAGCGTGGACGATTGTTAGTCCAGTTCTCGGGGATGCTACCCGTCTCGATGAATACCAGCCGGGAAGCTGGGGGCCCGCACAGGCCGATCGGTTGGCGGCAGATGTTGGAGGTTGGCACAACCCTGAAGCGGCATGACCTCCGCGCCATGCTTTGTCCTTCCCATTTGGATATTTCCCGCTCCAACCCGACGCCACCGGTTCTTGCAACGATATCGCAGTACGACGCGTCTCATAAACTGGGTTGGATGAGTGCCGCTCTGATCATTGGAGCCCGCGCCTGGCAAGGAGCAGTGCATGTACGATCGCAAGTATTCCTCTCGGGAGTCGGAACCGCAGACTTGGTATTTTGTTCCCGCTGAACATGGAGATCTCACAAAGAGCGTCGTCAGCTTTCGACACTGGAACATTGTGATCATCACGATTCTGGGAATGATGGTCCTCGGCTTGATGCTTTTTGCGATTGTTCCGCCACCTCCCGCCCACAGTTCCACTGCGCACGCCCCGCACAAGCCCCCCGCGACTGCCGCACCTGCGAAACATCGCATCTCCAAGGTCCGCGCACACCAAGACACTGACTCCGTAGCTGCATAGAAGTTATTTCTGGGGTCGGAGCTTCAGCTCCGACGTTCAAAGGCATCAAGCAACGACCTCGGTTTCCGTTCTGGATTGCGACGGCAAGCTGGTGATGGAAGCCATTCTCGAAACAAAAGCGGAGACGCCTCTGCGACTTATGCGCGGGCTGCGCCTTCCGCCAGGCAAGCTATGTGATGTCCCAACACTTCTTGCACGTTAGACGAGGCGGGAGGAGAATGTCCCAGTCCTTCGTTCATCGTGCTCGCGCGTTCCAAGTATCTGCGGAAAGGACCTGCCACATATGAAACTCCTGTTCGCCTTCATGGGTACGTTCCTGTTTGCATCCCTTGCCACCGCAAGCGCAGACAAAGTGAGCGTCCCGCAGCTCATTGACCGCGATGTAATCTTCGGCAACCCGGAGATTGCGGCCGCCCAGCTTTCTCCCGATGGAAAGTACATCGCTTTTCTGAAGCCCTGGAAGGACACTCGCAATGTCTATGTGAAGGCCGTGGATGAGCCCTTCATCGCCGCGCGCCTTCTCACCACAGAGACCAAGCGGCCGGTCGCCGGATATTTCTGGACGCGGGACAGCAAGTACATCCTTTACGCCAAGGATAACGACGGCGATGAGAACTTCAATGTGTATGCCGTGGATCCTTCTCTCAAACCCGCCGCAGGTGCGGACGCTCCTCCTTCTCGCGATCTGACCGGCCTTAAAGGTGTGCGCGTAATGATATTCGAGGTGCCCAAGAGCGATCCGGATATCGTTTACATCGGACTCAACGATCGCGACAAGGCCTGGCATGATCTTTACCGGCTGAAAATTTCCACTGGAGAGAAGACGCTGGTTCGCAAGAACACCGAGCGCATTACCGGCTGGGTGTTCGACCTCAAGGGACAGTTGCGCATGGCGACGCGCAGCGCAGAAAACGGCGACACCGAGGTGCTCCGGGTCGATGCCGATGCATTCACCAAGGTTTACTCCTGTTCGGTGTTTGAGTCATGTAGTCCTCTGCAATTTCAGCCGGGAGACCGGCGCCTGTACATGGAAACCAACAAGGACGCCGATCTGACCTCGCTGGAATTGTTGGACCCGCAGACTGGCAAGATGGAGATGGTCGAATCAGATCCGCTGGGCAAAGTCGATTTCGGCGGAGCGCTCTTTTCCGAAGCGACAGATGAGCTGGTGGAGACATGGTACTTCGCTGCCCGCGTCAAGACTTACTACAAGAATAAGGAATTCGGCGATGATGTGCACTGGATCGAACACAAGTTCCCAGACCACGAGATCCTCGTGCGCTCGCGCACCAAGGACGAGCAGCTGTGGCTGGTAACCGCGGTTAGTGACACCGAGCCGGGCGAGACGATGCTCTTCGACCGCAAGGCACATTTGCTGACGCCGCAATTCAAAATCCGCGAAAAACTTTCGCGCGCAGACCTGGCCCAGATGAAGGCGGTCACTTACACGTCATCCGACGGGTTGGAGATTCCGGCTTATCTCACCATTCCGAAGGGAGTTCCGGCAAAGAATCTGCCTACACTTATCCTTCCACACGGCGGTCCGTGGGGACGCGACCAGTGGGGGTACAACTCATTGGCGCAATTCTTCGCCAATCGAGGCTACGCCGTACTCCAGCCCAACTTCCGTGGCTCGACCGGTTACGGCAGGAAGTTTCTGGACGCCGGCAACCTGGAGTGGGGGCGCAAGATGCAGGACGATTTGACCTGGGGCGTGAAATACCTGACTACGCAGGGCGTCGCCGATCCCAAACGCGTTGGCATTATCGGCGGTTCGTATGGCGGCTACGCCACCTTGGCCGGAGTGGCTTTCACTCCTGATCTATATGCAGCGGCGGTGGACATCGTTGGACCCTCGAATCTAATCACGTTGCTGGATGCCATTCCGCCGTATTGGGAGTCCATCCGCAAGATGTTCTACAAACGCATGGGCGACCCGAGTACTCCGCAAGGCAAAGCGCTGCTGATGGAAGAGTCGCCATTGAATTCCGCCGATAAGATCAAGACGCCTCTGCTTGTGGCCCAGGGAGCCAATGATCCGCGAGTGAACCGCCGTGAGGCCGAACAGATCGTGATTGCGTTACGCGACCGGGGTTTCCCGGTGGAGTACATCCTCGCACCGGACGAGGGGCACGGTTTTGCCCGACCGATCAATAATCTGGCGCTGTTCATGGCGTCGGAAAAATTCTTCGCGCAGCACCTGGGAGGAAGACATCAAGAAGGCGGCACGTCCGAGGAAGTTGCGCGCCTCAAGGAAATTACTGTCGATCCGAAGGCGGTCGTCCTTGTGCACTGATGGTGGCTCAAATGTCGGGTAACCCGAGTTACCAGGAGTTGACCGCGCAAGGAACGTGAGCGATGACCACCAGCGGAAACCAGGAGCTTCGCGAATTTGGCCACTTTGTGCCAGATATCAAGCTACACCGTGGCCTGAAATCGCACCCTGTTCGTTCACTGCGCCTGTTTTGACCGGGAAAATAGCCGTAATCTTCGTACCCAGCGGATTGGAATGAATAATCAATTCGCCATCACATTGGCGCACGCGTTCTCGCATTCCGCTGATTCCGACGCCGGTCATTGACGCGTCGTTGTAAATCCGATCCAATAATTGCCGACTGAGCATTTCTGGATGCCATAAGCCCGCCACCCCAATAGACACCGTGCCCTGAAATCAGCCTAATTGATGCTCTACAAAGGGGCACCGCAGAAAAATAGGAAGAGAAGATGTCGATTTCGCTCTGTTTCGTTCGACGTATCTGTAGGGGTTGGGTGTGCCTGTAAATCCATGACGACAGGAGGCTTTCGCAATGAAGAATCTTTTTGACGCGGCGAGGGTGGAAGAGGTGAAGCAGCGGATCGCTCGGCTGCGGCCAGATAGCGGGCGGCAGTGGGGCAAGATGAATGCACCGCAGGCGGTGGAGCACTGCTCGAGGGGCTTGGAGCTGGCGCTAGGAGACCTGCAGCCGCCACGAGTGTTGCTCGGACGGATCATGGGCCCCATCGTCAAGCCAAAGGTGTTTGGGAACGACGAACCGTTGCGCCGCAATTCGCCGACTGTGAAAGGCCTGGTGATCCATGATGATCGGGACCTGGCAAAGGAACGCGCACGTTTGTACGGTATGATCGACCGGTTTGTAGCCGCCGGGCCCAAGGGCTGCACGACGCACCCGCACAGCTTCTTTGGGCGACTGACGGCGGAGGAGTGGGCGATCCTGATGTACAAGCATCTTGATCATCATTTGCGGCAGTTTGGAGTCTAATGGAACGGCCAATCCGTGAGTGTCCACAACAACTGGTCCCGGGCGCAGGCCGCGTGCTACTGCTCTTTTTCCGATACAAACCGCAAACCGGCAGCTGGGCTGAGGGTCAGGGATTGCCGCTTGCACGAAACTCGTCGAGTCGCGCGAAAACGTCACGAACCACGCGGTCGCAGCGCTCCCCCATGAAGGGGAAAGCGTTTTTAGCGTCGGCTCCTACCCGAGCAAAGAGCGTCCGCGCATCATCGCATGACCCCGGTGGAGGCGAACCTTCACGTTCTGCTCGGTGAGCTCAATCGCCCGACCTCAAAACGCGATTAGATAGCCGACAAGATCACAAACGGCCAAGACAACCCGTCTTGACAATGCTGGCGTAGGTACTAAGACTCGGACGCTCGCCGCAAAATACGCCGCCAGTCGTTGACGAGGAAATTGCGCGGTCGTCCCGCGGTGCGGTACCCAATCTGGTAAGCTCTCGCGTACGGAGATATCCCATGTCAGCCGAGCCTGGCCAGTCTGTGGAAGAGGTGACGATTCGAAGGGCGCGTCTAGAGGACGCTCAATCTTGTGGGCGCATTTGTTACGAGGCCTTCCTCAAGATCAACACCGACCATGGATTCCCGCCTGAACTCCCTGAAGCCGAGGTTGCTGTCGGCTTGCTTTCGACGATGTTCTGCCACGCGGGCTTCTGGTGCGTCGTGGCGGAACAGAACGGTCGAATCATCGGCAGCAATTGTCTAGATGAACGCTCACCTGTTTTCGGTGTAGGGCCTATTACGATTGAACCCGGCGTCCAGAATCATGGCGTCGGACGACGCTTGATGGAGGCAGTGCTGGATCGCAGCCGGGAGCGCAAAGTCCCTTCCGTGCGCCTGCTTCAGTCGGCGTTTCACAATCGGTCGCTGTCTCTTTACACCAGGCTGGGCTTTGACACGCGTGAGCCGATGTCTGTGATGCAAGGGCCTCGCCTGAGGTCCTCATTCGATGGCTGTTCGGTTCGAGCAGCGGCGCTCCGCGATCTCAATGCCGGGAATCGGGTCTGCGAACGCGTCCACGGACACAACCGGTCTGGCGAACTTAGCGATGGAATCGCCAACGGCACAGCCTTGGTTGTGGAGCGGCAGGGCCGAATTACGGGTTACGCCTCCGCGCTGGCTTATTTCGGACATGCGGTAGGGGAATCGAATCTGGACTTACAAGCTCTTATCGCAGCGTCGGACGGCTTTGGCGGGCCTGGTATCATCGTCCCCACTCGAAACTCGGAGCTATTTCGCTGGTGCCTGGAGCAGGGTCTTCGCGTGGTCCAGCCGATGACGTTAATGACAATGGGACTCTACAACGAGCCGGTAGGAGCCTATTTGCCTTCAGTTCTGTACTGATTCGAGCGAAGTGCGGAGGCGAGGCCCAGCCTGCGCCACATCGCTACCTTGGCGATGCACTTGCGCCGCCGCATCGCCAGGTGCACGCATCGACGTCGCGCGACCATTCATACCGAACTCGACCGGGGTGCACAGCACGACAAATAACCCGCTTGAGCGGTTCACATGGAGTGGACGCGAGCTGCGGGAGCAGAGGCGAACGGCACTAGCGGGGTAGCGCAAGACACTCTCGTCTGTGACCGGTCAGCTCCAGGCACCGCCCGTCCCGCGTTCATCCCATTCACTCCAAAGGCTCCTCCGGCCGCCCGATGATGACTTAGCGCATATGCACGCGGGCGAAGTCCTGGAACGAGCCACGATAAGGGAAATTGACAGCGCGCGGGCAGTGCCTTACAGTGCCGACTCGTGGGAAACGATTACCGGCTTGTTTGTTTTATTTCGCGGAGTTGCCGAGGTTGATTAAAAATGCTTAAGGTAATGGCGTTGAGTGTCTTGTGTTTGGGTTTGTGTGCAGCTCTATCCGAGGCTAAGACGACCGTGACCACCCAGCCGTTCGGCAAAATTCCCGATGGAACGCCCGTCGAAATATTCACCCTGAGTGATGGCACCGTTGAAGCCCAGATCATCAGCTACGGTGGCATCGTCCTTTCCCTGAAAACTCCCGATCGCAATGGCAATTCGGCCGATATCGTGCTGGGCTTTGACGATGTGGATGGCTACTACACCAACAGCAACAATCCGGGAGGCGCGTTTTTTGGGGCGATCATCGGGCGTTACGGAAATCGCATCGCCAAGGGAACGTTCACGCTGGACGGCAAGACGTATCATCTGCCCATCAACAACGCGCCGAACTCCTTGCATGGCGGCCCGCACGGCTTCAACAACGTCGTGTGGAAAGCGAAAGAGATCCCGGACGGCGTTGAGCTGACGTACTTGAGCAAGGATGGCGAAGCGGGCTATCCGGGAAACCTCACGACGACAGTGCGGTACACGCTGGTCAAAGGCGAGCTGCGCATCGACTACTCGGCGACGACCGACAAAAACACCGTCCTAAACTTGACCAATCACTCGTACTTCAACCTCGCTGGGCAAGGCAAAGGAGACGTTTTGCAGCATCAACTCACGTTGACGGCCTCGCGATTTACTCCAGTGGACTCTGGACTCATTCCCACCGGGGAATTGAGACCGATAGCGGGAACACCCTTCGATTTTACGAAAGCCACAGCGATTGGCGAACGCATCGATGCGGATGACGAACAGATCAAACTCGGCCACGGCTACGATCACAACTGGGTTCTGGATGCCACGGGCGGGAAGCTGGCGTTAGCGGCGGAAGCATTCGATCCGTCGTCCGGGCGCGTGTTGCAGGTGCTGACCGACCAACCCGGAGTTCAGTTTTACACCGGCAATTTTCTGGACGGCACGATCAAGGGAAAAGGCGGCGTAACGTACGGCAAACACTCCGCGTTTTGTTTGGAGACGCAGCATTTTCCGGACTCGCCCAATCATCCCGACTTTCCCACCACGGAACTCAAGCGCGGTCAGAAGTACCACACCGTGACCGTCTTCAAATTTTCGACGAAGTAAGCGTTCAGCGCGTCTCCTTGAGGCGACGTTCGTGGGCGTGCAACACCGCTGAGGAGTATCTCGGCAAGATGCAGCAAAAGTCCGATTAACTTCGCCGGACCCTCATCGCGCAACTCGCGCGGTTTACAGAGACCACTGGAGCATCGTGTAAGAACGCGCCGGCACCTCGAATTTTGTGCGCCCGTTTGTAGTCGCCGGCTTCGCGAATGCCTGCGGAGCCACGCGTTGCGGCGACTGAAAACTATTGACCGCTTTCAAGTCGTCCCCGGTGAGCACGGAAGTGGTCAGCACGCGAGCGGGAGCCTGATCCTCCCACACAACCTCCACGTCATGCGCTTTTTGGAGATCGCGGTTCAGGATGAACAGAACAACGCTGCCGTCCGCGGCGTTGTGGGTTGCCGTCGCATCCAGATGCGGAACCGGGTCCATTCCTTTGACTTCATACATAGAAGACTCCACAAGAACATTCAGGGCCGCGCCGCGCGCGAACTGCAGCGCCCAACTATAGGGATAGTAAATGGTTTGGCGGAACAGCCCGTCCGCGTTCGTCATAATCGGCGCGATAACATTAATCAATTGTGCTAGGCAAGCGATCTTCACCCGATCGCAATTGCGGATCAAGGTATTGAGCAAGCCTCCGACCAACAGCGCATCTTCGAAGTTGTAGATTTCTTCGAGCAAATGAGGAGCTTCGGTCCTCTTGCCGTTGACGGCGTCGCCCCGGCGCTCGCGGTACCACACGTTCCATTCATCGAACGAGAGCCAAAGTTTTTTCGGAGAGCGTTTATGCCCGCGCACCAGATCGCAAACCGCGACGGTCTCGGCAATCTGCCGGTCCATCGTCAGGTTCATCGCGAGAAATTTCGCCGTATCTCCACCCGTCGTATCTGAATTATCAAAATAGCGATGGAGGGAGAGCCCATCCACGTACTCGTAGCACTGTTCGAGCACCTCGCGATCCCACTCAAGATAGGTAGGCATGGACGGCCCGCTGGAGCCGCAAGCAATGAGCTGGAGCGAAGGATCAACGTAGCGCATCTGCCGCGCGGCGTCAGCAGCCTTCAGGCCATATTCTGTGGCGGACATATGGCCGATTTGCCATGGGCCATCCATTTCATTGCCAAGGCACCAGTGTTCAATTTTGTAGGGCTCGGCGATGCCATGTTTGCGCCGCAGTTCACTCCAGCGCGTGCCTTTTTCGATGTTGCAGTATTCCACGAGGTCCGCAGCTTGTTCGGGAGTGCCCGTGCCGAGGTTCAATCCCATTAAGGGCTCAGTGCCCACTTCTTTGCACCAGGCGAGAAATTCATTGGTGCCAAACTGGTTCGAATTCAGCGAATTCCACGCCCTGTCGAGAACCACCGGCCGGTCTTTCTTCGGGCCAACTCCGTCGAGCCAGTTGTAGCCGGAAACGAAGTTGCCCCCAGGATAGCGAATGATGGGTACGCCAAGGTGCTTCACCTCATCCATCACATCTTTGCGAAATCCATTGGAGTCGGAGAGCTTCGAACTCGGATCGTAGATGCCTTCGTAGATAGCGCGGCCGAGGTGTTCCAGGAACGAACCGAACAGGTCGCGGTCGATGGGCGCGATCGTTCGCCGAGAGTCGAGATAGATACGGGCGGCCGTGCCGCCGCTGGCGGCAGGCTTGGCTTGTGCCAGCAGGGAACGACTGACCAAGAGATCCGCGGAGCAAGCCGCTGCAGCGGCGGAGGCCTGTTGTAGAAAATTTCGTCTGGACGTCCGGAACATGGATGCAATCTCCCCTGTACCGGCGGCCGCTGGAAAGCGCGGCAAGTAAGCGTTTACCCGGCGCAAGGAAAATAGTGCCTTCGCGCCCCCCTGTCAACCAAACCTTATGTAGCCGCCGCAGGTACCCGCCGCATGTGGGCGCTGGGCTTCAACCCGGCGTCCGAATGGCCCAAGGGCATTTTCCACATCTCATACCAAAGCGACACAAGAACGCTAGGTCGTCTCGTATCGGAAGGCAGGAACGATATCGGCGTCAGTTAACCTTAGTCTTTGCAGTCGATCTCGCCTGGCCAAGCTTGTCGAAGTCCTTCAAGAAAACGCGCAATTGGAAATTCGTGCTGATTTTTGTGTAGCCAGCGGCCACCTGTTCCCTATAGTGATCCAGAAAAAAGTCCATTGGATCGGCGGGATCCATATCGTACAGAACGATGTCCGCATCATCCATCGTGAGCCTGCCGAAACGCAGTCGATTTCCCCGGTACGACATGTAGTTTGTGTTCTGCAACTTTGCTGCCGGCGCCGTGCCAGTCCCACCAAAGGTTTGAACAATCGAGTTATTCTCAATCCGCACTGCGGTAACTTTGCCATCAATATGCGGGGCAGGCAGGATCTGCTCCAGATCCAGAATCAGATCGTTTCCTTGGGCTTGCACGCCGGGGACTTTGCCGGATTTGATCAGGTCGGCGATGGCGACGCCGAAGTAGTCCATCAGCCCTGTTACCGGCACATGCAACGCTTTGATTTTCTCGCTGTGCAGCCGTACCCTTCCGTCCGGCGTTGGACTCAGCACACCTTGAGCCTCGAAGGGTATGTCGCCTTTGTCGCGAAGCCTCCCGTTCATTTTCAACTGGCCGTCGACGATGTTGACCGAGATGCGCGCCAGCGGAGAATTAGGGCCCGCAAAGACGTAGTTGTTTAGCAGGTTCGCGAGGCTCGTGGGGCTGATCGAAATTTCCGCGGCGTCGATGCGAATCCGAAAGGAGTTTTTGTCGTCGAAGATCGGAAACTCGTTGTCGCCTGTAGGAACAAGCGCGCCATTCAGTGAGTTAATTTGCACCGCGATGTTGTCGCTGAAACGGTATCTGACATTGCGCATCTGCGCGCGGACCGCGGCATCCGGCTTTTCCTGTGCGGCACCTGGTTGCGCCATGACGATTCCCGGAGAGGAAAGCCAAATCAGGGAGCAAATCAAGTGACATAAGGCCAAGCCGCCGCACTTCCGAAAAGAGAAATCCGTCCTGCCCTGCGCGTGTCGCAACGTCGGCCTCGTTTCTCTAGTGCTGCGGCTGTTGCGGTGGCGCCGGTGGGCCCTCCGGTGGTGTCACGGTTCCGGGATCCGAGTGTTCATTCGGCATTAACTTGGTAATTCCCAGGCCCTTGAAGATCGTGGGCCAATATTCCTTCACGACGTTGTCCAGCGCTCCGAAACCCACCCGAATTCCGTAGCGGCTGAAGGTTTTTCCCGCGGTGCGCTCCGCGTCTGGAAGGTAGCTGTTGGCCAAGCTCTCGGCCATCAATCCCCCTAATACTCCGGACCAATTGAAGGTATTTCTCCCGTCATCCGTGCGTGTGATCACAACGCGTTCGATCGCATACAGAATGCGGCTGCGCGGACCTCCGAACGCTTTGACAAAGTAGCGGGGATCCTCGTGAAGCATCGTCGGTAGCAGAAAAGTTCCAAACAAGTGGCCGGAAGCGTTGCTCGCGACCGACGAGCCAAATCGTTTTCCGTAACCTTCCCATCCTTGCCCGTAACCCGGCAAAGCATTGCGTGCCTGACCGATCCCGGCCGTGATCATGGAGCCGAGAAATCGCGAAGGCGCGATGGTTTCATCGACCGACAGTTCGAACTTCTGCCAAGGGTCGAGTGGCCCTTTATCGAACGCCAGCTCAGGGAAAAACACCGACCGCTTCCCGAGTATGGCAATGGTCGCCTGCAATTGCGAAGGCTGTTGACTGGGGTTCTGCTGTTTGGGAATGGGCGCGTCAGGAAGATTCGCGGTCCGCGATTCTTCATCCGCCATTGCCACGGCGTTACCCGGGGCAATGTACAGGACTGTGATCGCAAATGAAATTGCCAGGCGTGAAGCGAGGTTTCGCACGTTCATGTCGGTTGAAGTTCCCCCAATTTGATGCACTTCCGTTAGACAAAATCACCCTGAAGAGCCGCCTACCGCGGCTTTCCGCGCCGACTGCGGATTTAGATGCAGTCAAATACCCGTTCGATGTGAGCGTTTCTTGATGGTTGTCACGAAATCTGCAACCGTCTGGAGGCGGGTTCGGGGGCTCAGGTTTGGCTGCCAAATCAGGCTTTTCCTGTAGGTCCGGCTTCGAAAGGGTGTGCTATGATCGCCTCGCCGCAACGAAACTCGGTTCCCTAACGCCCGCCGCGATGGAGGTCCTCTATGAGCCGCTCACTTAAAATTATCGCTGTTGTCGTTGGCGTACTCATTGTTTTAGTGCTAATCGTGCCGTTTTTGATTCCTGTGAATCAATTCAGGCCCACGATCGAGCAAAAGGCCTCCGCTGCATTGGGGCGAAAAGTAGAAGTCGGCAATCTCAGCCTGTCGCTTTTCAGCGGGGCCCTTGAAGCGGACAACCTGTCCATCGCCGACGATCCCAAGTTCAGCAATTCGCCGTTTTTAACGGCCAAGTCGGTCAAAGTGGGCGTCGAGTTGATGCCCCTGATCTTCTCGAAGACGCTGAACGTAACTGACGTCAGCATCGACAGCCCGCAAGTTTCGTTGATTCGTGGCGCCGGTGGTGAATGGAACTATTCTTCGTTCGCTGCGCCGGCCAAGTCCCAAGCGCAGGCACCGCCGCCGGCGGCTACACCTTCCGCTCCCGCATCCTCTTCGTCCTCGGGAGAAGCATTCTCGGTCCAAAAACTCGAACTCAAGAATGGGCGCATTACCGTAGGCTCGACGGCTTCGCAGAAGCGCAGTACCTATGACAATGTGAACATCGTCGCGTCGAATGTTTCCCTGACTTCGAAATTCCCCGTGACCCTCACTGCCGATCTGCCGGGCGGCGGTAACTTCAAGGTCGATGGCACGGTCGGGCCTGTCAACCCGACGAATTCCATGCTGAATCCGCTCAGCGCCAAACTGACGGTCAATTCCCTGAATCTGGCCTCGACCGGTTTTCTGGATCCTTCGGCGGGCCTTGGCGGCATCCTTGACCTGAACGCTACGCTGGAGTCGCAAAATGGCGTTGCCGAAACCAAAGGCAGCGCCAAGCTCTCGAAAGCGCTGCTGATCGCCGGTGGTTCTCCTTCGTCCGAGCCGGTCACCATCGATTTCCAGACAAAATATGATCTCGTCAAGAACACTGGCGTCCTCGAACCTTCAACCCTGAAGATCGGCAGCGCGGTCACGAATCTGTCCGGCACGTATGAAGTCCCCGCGGAGGGCGCCATTCTTCACGTCAAAGTGAATGGCCAAAACATGCCAGCGAAGGATCTCGAGGCGTTCCTGCCCGCGTTAGGTGTCAACATGCCGAAGGGCGCTTCGCTTCAGGCCGGCACACTGAGCACCGATCTGAATCTCTCCGGGCCGACGGACAAGATGGTGACCACCGGCACCGTGGGTCTTTTCAATGCGAAGCTTGCGGGGTTCGATCTGGGGTCCAAACTATCGGCGATTTCATCGCTCACCGGTGTGAAGTCGGGAAAAGACCTGGAAATCCAGAAAATGACCAGCAACGTGCGCATGGCTCCGGAAGGTATCCAGGCAACCAATTTCGACGCCGTCGTTCCGGCGGTCGGCACGCTCGTTGGTGGCGGTACCATCAACTCCAAGAACGCGTTGGACTTTAAAATGGCAGCCACGCTCACAGACGTCCTGGGTGCCGCCGGAAGCCCAGTTGGAAGCACAGGTGCGCTCATGGGCAAGCTTGGCGGCGGCGGGGGCAGCAAGAATTGCAAAAGCCAAACCACTGTCCCATTTCAAATTCAGGGCACAACATCCGACCCGAAGTTCATTCCGGACGTCGGCGGCCTCGCGGCCGGAATGCTGAAGTCACAGTTGGGATGCGCCGCCGGAATTATTCCCGGAGGTTCCGGCGTTCCCAGCATTCCTGGAATTCCCGGTGCCGGTGCCGGGCAGAATCCGGCGGACGCGGTGCAGCAACTCGGCGGCTTGCTTGGTAAGAAGAAAAAGCCGCAGTGAGCTCGACCAATGGAAGCGGCGACGCTAGCGCGTCCCTCCTAAGCGGCTACTGGAAGCCACGCGCTCTATTCATACCGCAATGCAACCATCGGATCGACACGCATCGCGCGCCTCGCGGGAATGTAACTCGCCCCTAGCGCCGTAAGCACTAGCAGCCCGACCACCGCGGCATACGTCGCGGGATCTGTGGCCTTTACCCCGAACAGTATGCTCGTCAGAAATTGCGTCACCACCGCCGCTCCCGCCAGGCCAATGACGATCCCCGCGCACGCCAGCAGCAGTGTCTGCCGCAAAACCAGTCGCAGCACATCGCTGTGACTCGCTCCGAGCGCCATGCGCAGTCCAATCTCATTCGACCGCTGGCCTACCACGTAGGACATCACTCCGTAGACCCCAGCCAGCGCGAGCCCGACCGCCAACGCTGCGAAAATGCCTAGCAGCAGCGTGCGAAAGCGCGGAGCCGCGACGCCTTCCGAATTGAGAGCTTCCATCGTCGTGAACTTCACCGGGACATCCACGGAGAGTGCGTGGATCTTGTCGCGAACTGCCGGCGAGATCGCGCCCGGCTGCATCGATGTTCGCACCAGGATGCTGAGGGCGCTGGCAGGTTGCGGATGTTGCTCGTACGGCATATAGATTTCCGGGGACGGCTCTTTCGCTGGTCCCTCTTGCCGAATGTTGCCTACGATGCCCACAATTTTCATGCCTTTCATCGAATCCAGTCCGCAGAAAATCGAGTGCCCGATGGGATCCTGGTTCGGAAATGCGTGCCGCGCCAGCGCTTCATTGATGACCGCGGTAAACGGCGCATCATACGTGTCCCCATCATTGAAATCTCTGCCGCGTCGCTGCGGAATTCCGAGAGTGGCAAACGTTCCCGGTGACACGACCGAGAACACCGCTTGCGGCGCACTGACGTTCAGCGCCACGGGCAATTGGTCGATCCAATAGCTGCCGTCCGATGCCGTGTGGCCTGGCGGCTCCATGGTTGCGCCCGCATCGAGTACGCCGGGAAGCGCGTGCACCTCCGCCAGCAATTGTTTATAGAATCGTGTCGCATGCCGCGCGCTCTCTAGATCCGAGGCGGGCACGCTGGTTCCGACCACTAGCACGCGCTCCGCCCGAAATCCCAGCTCGACATTTTGCAGCGCGACGAAACTTTTGATCAGCAATCCAGCGCCCGCCACCAGGATCACCGACAACGCAATTTCCGCCACCACCAGCGCCTGGCGCATGCCGTCCGCAAGACTCCCGCCTCCGGTGCGTTGCACGCTTTGCTTGAGTGCGCTATTGAGATCGACGCGCAAGACCTGCAGCGCTGGCGCGAGACCAAACAACAAGCTCGCCACCATGGAAATCCCCAGCGTGAATAGCAAAACGTCGCCGTCGATGCCGGTCTCGGCGAGCCGGGGCACGTCTCCAGGCGCTAGCGCCACCAGCGTCCGGCATCCCCAGAACGCCAGTGCCAGTCCCGCGGCCCCCGCGACCAGCGCCAGCAATATGCTTTCGGTGATTAACTGCCGCACAATCCGGCCGCGGCCCGCTCCCACCGCCGTGCGTATGGCCATCTCCCGCGTGCGCGCGACCGCTTTCGCCAGCAGCATATTCGCCAGATTAGCGCATGCGATCAGCAGCACTACGCCAACCGCCGCCAGCATCACGTAAAGCGTCAGCCGGAACTCGCTGACCATTTCGTCGCGGAGTTGCGTGACCGCCACGCTCTTCCCCTTGTTGCTGTCGGGATATTTCTCCTCGAGTCGCGCGCCAATCGCCACCATCTGCGCTTGTGCCTGCTCCAATCGAACACCGTCCCGCAGTCGTGCAATGACCCGATAGTTGTGAGCCCCGCGCGACTCCGTATCGGGAACGATCGTGTTCGCCGGATACCAGATGTCCGTTTTCTCAGGAAAGCGAAAACCCGGAGGCATCACTCCCACGATATCCAGCGTTTTGCCGGCCATCTGCACGCGTTTGCCAAGCGCGCTTGCTTCATCGCCGAAGTGCCGCGCGGCATACGCATAACTGATAATCGCGGCGCCGGATCCTCCGCGCTTTGCTTCCTCCGCGCTGAATTCGCGTCCCGCAAAAGGCGTCACGCCAAAAACCCGAAAAAACTCCGGACCAATCTGCGCGGCGTGCGCATATTCCGCTGTCGCGCCCGTTGCCGTCCCCGCGGTGACCGCTGTATCCCAAGCGCCATAGTAGGCCATTGCCTCAAACGCCGAGCTTTGGTCGTGCCAATCGTGATAGTCAGGTGCGGATACCTGGCCCTTGCCCGAGTCTGCCTTCCAAAATGATGCCAGCGTCACGATGCGATCCGGATCGGAGTACGCCAGGGGTTTCAACAGCACCGCGCGCACCACGCTAAACATCGCGGTGTTCGCGCCGATGCCGAGCGCGAGGATCAACACGGCCACCACCGTGAAGCCCGGGTTCTTCAGCAGCATCCGAACGGCAAACCGCAAATCCTGCAGCAGCGTCTCCACTGCCGGAATTCCGCGACGCTCCCCATAAATCTCTTTCGTCTGTGTAATGCCACCTAGCTTGATCAGCGCATGCCGCCGCGCTTCGTCCTCAGTCATTCCTGAACGCAAGTTGTCGTCGATGTGCATTTGCAGATGGCTGTCCATCTCGGCGGCGAATGCCCGGTCGGATCGCCTCTTGTTAAACAATCCGCCCAGCCGGACGAACCACGCGCGAAGCCGCCTCATGACCGCTCCTCACCTGGCGCCAGGAATCGCGCCAGAATCGCAGTGGTCTGGTCCCATTCCTCCGCTTCCTTAGCCAGCTGCTTTCGTCCGGCTCGCGTCAGCCGGTAATATTTCGCTTTGCGATTGTTGTCCGACTGCCCCCACTCCGAATCGATGTAGCCCTCTTGCTCCAGCTTCAAGAGCGCGGGGTACAACGTTCCATAGTTCACGGAAAGCAGATCGCCGCTGGTCTGTTCAATCCGTCGAGCGATTCCATAACCATGCAGCGGCCCCAAAGTCTCCAGAGTCTTCAAAACCATCAGCGCCAACGTGCCCTGCCACACATCCGTTTTTCCACCCATGCGTCATTCTCCTATGGGATAGCAATAGTAAAGTGACACACCTCCTATGGGAAAACAAGAGAAGAGTGAGGCAGGAATGGATTCACCATGTGAGACAAACAACGCCCCCAGGGAAAGAAGTCGGCGTCGAGCCTGCCTTCGACTCATTGCGATCCGATCCACGTTTCCAGCATCATCTTCGTCGAGTGGGCCGTGCAAAATGAAGTCCGTTATGAAGTCTTTAAAATTCTAGCGCCGTCAATTTCGATTTTCTTCTGACTCGTCTTGACTCTTTCGAAACTTCCCACTAGCCTCGTCCGTCTACAAAAACAGGGTTCGGGGATCGCATCCTGCCGCGCCGCCCAAACGAAGGAGTTAGCATGCATTCCGTGTCTCGTCGAAGTTTGTCATTTGCGATTGCCGCGACCGCAGCCTTTCTCGCGGCGCCCGCAGCGCCTCGCGTCGCGGCGCAAGGTGGCGAGCCGCAGTCGTTCGCCATTCGCGGCGCCACCGTCGTGCCAGTCTCCGGTCCGCGCATCGAAAATGCCACGGTGCTTATCTCGCGCGGAGTGATTACAGGTGTCGGCAAGGAGGTCACTTTCCCACAGGAAACCTGGATCATCGATGGCAAGGGACTCACGGTTTATCCCGGCCTGTTCGATTCGTTCACCGACGTCGGACTTGGTTCTTCAGCGACGCCAACCGCCAGCGAAGGCGCCGGACGCCCGCAGCAACCAATTTCGCGCGGTCCGGAAGATCGTCCCGGCGCGACCCCCTGGCGCGACGCCGCCGGCGAAGCGACCCTCAGCGACAAGCGCATCGAAACGTGGCGCAGCGCCGGATTTACCACCGTCATCTCCGCAAACAAGGGCGGCATCTTTCCCGGCCAGGCCGCGGTCCTCGATCTTGCCGGCGAACGCAACGGCGATCTGGTCGTAAAAGCTCCGGTCGCGATTCCGGTTTCGTTGCAGCCAGTCGGCAATTTCGCAAGTTTTCCAGGCTCGCTGATGGGCACGATCGGCTACGTTCGCCAGGTCTGGCTGGACACCGATTGGAGCACCAAAGCCGAAGCGATCTACGACAAGAATCCTCGCGGCATGGCGCGCCCTCGTTACGATCGCACGAACTCCGCGCTCGCCGATGCGCTGGAAGATCACGCGTTGGTCCTGATTCCCGCAAACAATACGGTCCAGATTCGCCGCTCGTTCGAACTGGTGGACCGCTGGCACGTCACCGCCGCGATCTACGGCGGCCAGATGGGGTACGAAGTGGCCGACGAAATCGCAGCGAAAAAACTACCCGTTCTGGTCGACCTGAAATGGCCGGAAGCCGACAAAGACGCAGACCCCGACGACGTTCCTTCGCTCCGCACGCTGCGCTTCCGCGATCGCGCTCCGTCGTCGCCAGCCGCCCTCGCTAAAGCCGGGGTGAAGTTCGCGTTCTATTCCGGAGGCATCGCCGCACCGAAAGACATCCTGAAAGCCGCGAAAAAATCGATCGACGCAGGCCTCACCCCGGACGCGGCCCTGCGCGCGATGACTCTTTCCCCCGCAGAAATCTTTGGCGTGGCTGACCGCCTCGGCTCCATCGAAAACGGAAAAATCGCCAACCTGATCATCACCGACGGCGACCTGTTCAACGAAAAAACAAAAATCAAATTCGTTTTCGTCGATGGCCGCAGATTTACGATCCACGAACCCGAAAAGCCCAAAGATCCGCCCAAAGGTGACCTGACCGGCAAATGGAAGCTCGCGTACACCACGCCCGAAGGCGCGGAAGAATCGACCGCCGACCTCGCCATGGCCTCCGATGGCTCGCTCTCCGGAACGTTCACAAGCAAGCGTGGCACGCAGACGATTCTGAGCGGTTCACTCAGCGCCGATAAATTCACGTTCACCATCAACATCGTGTTGGAAGATGGTCCGGCCGACGCGGTCTTCACCGGCACCTTCGACGGCACCTCGTTGAAAGGCAACATCAGCGTGGTAGGAGTCGATATCGAGTTCACAGGCACCAAAGCGCCGACGCGCTCCATCGCCGCCGAGCAATCGACCAACGAACAGGGAGCCGCCCGATGAAGATTTCGATGAACTCATCGCGTCTTTTTGCCGTTTTCGTCGCGACGTTTCTCGCCGCTCTGACGCCTGCACAAACACGCCCCGCAAATGCACCCGCCGTCGCCAGCGAGCCCGCTCCGATCATCCTGATTCAAAACGCCACCATCCTCACCGTCTCGCACGGCAACATCGAGCACGGTTCCATCCTCATCCGCGACGGCAAGATCGCCGAAGTCGGCTCCTCCATCAAAGCCCCGAAAGACGCCCAGGTGATCGACGCCGCCGGCCAATTCGTTATGCCTGGCATCATCGACTGCCACTCCCACATCGCCATCGACGGCAACGTCAACGAAGGCAGCATCGCTGTCTCTTCGATCGCCAACATCGCCGACGTGCTTAACCCGGACGACATCGCCATCTATCGCGATCTCGCCGGCGGAGTCACCGTCGCCAACGTTCTCCACGGCAGCGCCAACCCCATCGGCGGTCAGACCGTGGTCATCAAGCTCCGCTGGGGCCAGCCTGCCTCTAAGCTCCCGTTCGAGGGCGCCTTGCCCGGCATCAAGTTCGCCCTAGGCGAAAATCCCAAGCACTCGAACTTCGGTGGACGCGGCACTGAGGCCCGTTATCCTGCCACGCGCATGGGCGTCGAAGAAACCATCCGTAGCGCGTTTGCCGAAGCCCGCGACTACAAAGCTACATGGGACGTCTACAACAAGCGCGCCGCCGCTGGCGAAAAAAATCTGATCCCGCCGCGCCGCGATCTGCGTCTCGATCCGCTCGTTGAAGTGATGGAAGGCAAGCGCTACGTGCATGCCCATTGCTACCGCGAGGACGAAATCCTGATGCTCCTCCGCGTGGCCAAAGAATTCGGCTTCAAGGTCCGCACTCTTCAGCACGTCCTCGAAGGCTACAAAGTAGCCGACGAACTCGCCGCGGCAGGCGTCGGCGCCTCCACGTTCTCCGACTGGTGGGCCTACAAAGTCGAAGCCTCCAACGCCATCCCCTACAACGCCGGACTCATGACCCGACGCGGCGTAATCGTCTCCGTCAATTCCGACGACGCCGAGGAAGCCACGCACCTCAATCAGGAAGCCGCCAAGAGCATCAAGTTTGGCGGACTCTCCCGCGACGAAGCCCTCAAGCTCGTCACCCTCAATCCCGCCATCCAGCTGGGCATCGACAAGCGTGTAGGCTCCATCGACACCGGCAAAGACGCCGACCTGGTCATCTACAACCACGACCCGCTCAGTGCCTATGCCGTCGTGCAACAAACTCTGATCGACGGCCGCGTCTATTTCGATCGCCAGCGCGACCTCGCCGCCCGCCCCAACCTGGAAAAGGAAAAGAAAGCGTTACTCGAAAAAGAAAAGAAGGCCGCCGCGGCTGAGAAAAAGCCCGACGCCAACTCTGCGAAACCTGGCGAAAAGAAACCAGACGAAAAGCCCAAGCCGCCATCCGCGGTAGTTTCCGGAGGTGCGCTGTGAATCGTACTCTCCTGACCCGCGTCCTTACGCTAACAGTCGCGTATTTCTTCTCCGCGGCAATCGCCCCCGCGCAAACGCCATCCACCAACTACGCGATCACCCACGCAAAAATCTTCACGCTTACGGGCCCGCCCATCGACGACGGCATCCTCGTAATCCGCGACGGCAAAATCGCCGCCGTCGGCACCAACGTTGACATTCCTTCCGGCGCGCAAGTAATCGACGGCAAGGGCCTGCAGGTCTACCCCGGCCTCTTCGACCCCGTCACTCAAATGGGCTTAAGCGAAATCTCCGCGGTCAGCGCCACCGTCGATACCTCCGAGACCGGCGCTTTCAACCCGGATGCCGTCGCCGCCGACGCCATCCTGCCTTCCAGCGAGCACATTCCCGTCACACGCGCCGCTGGCATCACCGAAGTTCTCGCCGTCCCCGCCAGCGGCGGCTTCGATTCCCGCGGTTCCGCCAATATCCTCGGCGGCCAGGCTTCCGCAATCCACCTCGCCGGTTGGACCATCAACGACATGCTCATTAAAAAGAGCGTCGCCATGGTCCTCGATTGGCCCAAAATCGAAACGCAATCTTTCGATTTCGCCACCTTCTCCAGAAAAAACAAGCCATTCGCGGAAGCGAAGCAGGAATACGAAAAGCAAATCAACGAACTCTCCGACTGGCTGGACAACGCCCGCCACTACGCGCAAGCCTGGGGCCACGGTGGTCCCGCCGAGTATCAGCGCGACCTCAAACTCGAAGCGCTCGTTCCCGTCGTTCGTGGTGAACTGCCGATCCTCGTCTTTGCCGAACGTGCCCGCGACATCCGCAGCGCCGTCGAGTTCTGCGACAAGCAAAAACTAAAAATGATCCTCGCCGGCGGCGCCGAAGCCTACAAAGTCAAAGAACTCCTGCGCTCGAAAAGTATCCCGGTCATCCTACAGCCAACGCTCACCGAGCCGCTCAACGAAGACGACCCCTACGACCGCTCGCTAACTCAACCCGCCGAACTCGCCGACGCCCGCGTCAAAATCGCATTCGGCAGCTTCGACAACTCTTTTGCCCGCCGCCTGGGCCAGCAAGCCGCCAACGCCGTAGCCTACGGCCTGCCCTACGACGAAGCTCTAAAAGCAGTCACACTCTACCCCGCGCAAATCTTCGGCCTGGCCGATCAAATCGGTACCCTCGAAACCGGCAAAATCGCCAACATAATCGTCACCAACGGCGATCCTCTGGAGCTCACCACCGACGTCCGCTACCTCTTCATCAAAGGCCAGCTAACCTCCTCCGACAACAAACACAAATCCCTCTACGACAAATATCTCAATCGCCCAGCGGCAAAGTAGCGAAGTCTCGGTCCTCTGTCGGGGTGCGGCACCGCTGCACCCCATCTCGGCAAGATCAATCCAACCGTGCTGAATTCAAACCCTCCTTCTCGCTTGAGCGCGTCGAATCAACCTCTCCACACAAACCCACAAAACCTTCGGGGTTCCCGGCCCGTCTAAAACCGCGATAGAATCGCGTCCCTGTGGGAGCCTCCATGGAAACTCTGCTGCAAGATCTTCGCTACGCCTTCCGCGTCCTGATCAAGAGCCCCTCATTCACCGCGATCGCGGTCCTGACGCTCGCCCTGGGCATCGGCGCGAACACCGCGATTTTCAGCGTCGTAAACGCCATCCTGTTGCGTCCGCTCGCCTTTCATGATTCCTCGCGCATCATGCTCATCGCCGAAAAAAGCAAATACCCCGACCCAAGCGTCTCTTACCAGAATTTCGTCGACTGGCGCGACCAAAGCCATTCCTTTGAATCCGTCCAGGGCATGCGCGCGTCCACCATCACCCTCACCGGCGCCGGCGAACCCGAGCGCCTCAACGCCCGCTGGGTCACCTCGGGACTTTTTCCCCTCCTCGGCGTGAAAGCTGGCCTCGGCCGCACCTTTCGCGACGACGAAGACCGCGCCGGCGGCGCCCCTGCCGTGGTCATCAGCTACGGGCTCTGGCAACGCCGTTTTGGCGGCGCCACAGATGTTCTGAACAAATCCATCAACCTCGACTCTCGTCCTTACACCGTCGTCGGCGTTCTCCCTCGAGCCTTCGAATTCCTCCGCGCCGACGATGTCTATCTGCCGTTCACGCCTTGGGCAAAAACACTTCCCGACGATCGCAACTGGCATCCCGGTATCTTCGCCATTGGCCGTCTCAAACAGGGCGTCTCGCGCGAACAAGCCAACACCGAAATGGTCGCCATTGCGAAACGCCTCGAAGAGCAGTACCCGATCTACAACACCGGCACCAGCGCTGACGTCATTCCCTTGCAGGAGCAAGTCGTCAAAAACGTTCGCCCGGCATTGTTGCTCCTCGTCGGCGCCGTTAGTTTCGTACTGCTCATCGCCTGCGCCAACGTCGCCAATCTCCTCTTGGCCCGCGCTGCGTACCGTGGCAGGGAGGTAGCCATCCGCGCTTCCATGGGTGCTGGACGCGCTCGCCTCATCCGCCAACTGTTGACGGAAAGCATTCTTCTTTCCCTCGCAGGCGGCATCTTCGGTCTGCTTCTGGCCTGGGCCTCTCTCGGTCCGCTTCTCAACATTTCGGCAGGCAGTTTGCCTCTGGCCTTAACGATCGTTGGGCTCAATCGTTCTGTGCTCCTGTTCGCGATCCTGGTTTCCGTCATCACCGGCCTGGTCTTCGGCATTGCCCCGGCTCTTCGTGCCACGCGCCTCGATCTTCGCGAAACCCTGAACGAAGGCTCGCGCGGCTCGACCTCGGGTCCCGGCCATCAACGTCTCCGCGGTATCCTCATCGCCTCAGAGTTCGCGCTCGCGATGCTGCTCCTCGTCGGCGCGGGTCTGCTCTTGCGCAGCTTCTCCCGTCTGCAAGATGTCAGCACCGGCTTCCAGCCCGATCATCTTCTCGTCGCCGATCTTCCTCTCTCGCAGACCGCCTACGCCAAGCCCGAACAGCGCTACGGGTTTTTCGATCGCCTCGTCGGTCGCGCACAAACTCTTCCCGGCGTGCGTTCCGTCGGCGCGGCGTCCGCTCTCCCGGTCAGTGGCATCGGCGGACTTCTTCATTTCAATATCTATGGCCGTCCGCCCAAGACGCCTAACGACTACATCGCCGCAGGCTATCGCGCCGTCACCGCAAACTATTTCGAAACACTGAGCGTCCCGCTGCTGCAAGGCCGCTTCCTCACTCCCGCGGACAAAGAGAAGACCCCGGCGGTCGTGGTCATCAACGCCACCATGGCAAAAACTTATTTCCCTGGCGAAAATCCCCTGGGCAAACGCATGCAGATCGGCGCCACGCCGGAGTCCGAGGTTCCTTGGATGGAAGTCGTCGGCGTGGTCGGCGATGTCACGCAGGGTCTCGGCCTGGAGCCCAAGTCCGAAATGTATTTGCCGTATCGCCAGGCCGACCAGGTCTTGCCCGTGTTCCAGTTGTCTGTCGTCCTGCGCACGGTTGGCGATCCACACCAGCAAGCCGCGGCGTTGCGCTCCGCTTTGGCGGAAATCGATCCCAATCAGCCCCTGGTGAAAGTACGCACCATGGAAGACAACATGGCTGCAACGGTCGCGCAGCCGCGCTTTCGAACCTGGCTCATCGGCATTTTCGCAGGGCTTGCGCTGATGCTCGCCGCGGTGGGCATCTACGGTGTGATGTCATATTCGGTGACCCAACGCACCAGTGAAATCGGTATTCGCATCACCCTAGGCGCTCAGCCTGTTGATGTATTCCGCATCGTTCTCGCCGAAGGCTTACGATTCGCCCTGATCGGTGTCGCGGTTGGCGTCGCCTTAGGCTTGGTTCTGACACGCCTTCTAAGCACTTTCCTCTACGGCGTCAGCGCTACCGATCCGCTCACTTTCTTTGGTGTAGCAATCCTGCTGATCGCAGTCTCCGTCACCGCGTGCTTCTTCCCAGCCCGCCGCGCCACACGCGTAGACCCCATCGTGGCGCTACGTTACGAGTAGTGGCCGATCGTTGGATCAGTCAATCCCAGGTCAACCTTCGGCTTCGGTATTCGACCGATTCGAATGTCCACAAAGCTGCCGAATCCTTTCGCCGACAGGAAACTTTTCCCCTCAATCTGCGTTCTTACCTGTGAGCCCCATGCGCACCCGTCTCCTAGCCCCGTGTCTTGCCTTGACCCTCGTAGCTCTGTCTGCGCCCGCCCACGCTCAAGACGCCGATAAAATCGTAGACCAATACATAAAGGCCCAAGGCGGCGCGAAAAGCCTATCGAAAGTCCAGACGCTGATCATCGAGGGTACGATCACAGATGCAGCCGAAGGCAAGTCCGGAACCTACACCCTCGATACCAAGCTCCCCAATCGCTACTACTCCGAGCTGATCATCGACGGCAAAAACGTAATCGAGGCCTACAACGGTAAATCCGCCTGGCACCAGACTCCCACCGGCGAAATAAGCACGCTCGTTGGCCTTGAAGGTAGTGAACTCGAGGCGGCCGGGCAGTACTACAATTCGCGTCTGGTAAACGCCAAGAAAATCAAGCTGGGCGTCGCCTTCATTGGGCATGCGCAAGTCCGCGGCAAAGATGCTCTCCAGATCGAAATCACCACCTCTGCGGGCCTGAAGCGCGAAGTCTTCTTCGATCCCCAGACTCACTTGATCGTCAAAGAAGCCGCGGCAATCGGGGGCATCGACGAGCAGATTCTTTATGACGACTATCGCCCCGTGAGCGGTCTGAAACTTCCCTACAAGATCGAACTGCATCGCGGCAACGACACCTACGACATCGCCGTCACCCGCGCCGCCGTCAACGCAACCGTTGGCGAGCGCGTCTTCGATTTCCCAAAGAAGTCCCAGGTGCAACTCCCCGACCTGAAAGCCCTGTTCAAGGAAATCGACGACAATCAGAAAGCCATCGACAAAATCAAGGAAAACTACGCCGGTACCCGCGCGGAAGAAGAAACGGAATACGACAAGACCGGAAAAGTCACCAAGCACGAACTCAAGGAATACTCGTTCTTCTACCTGAATGGCGACGAAATCTCCACGCTCACCAAGAAAGACGGCAAGCCGTTGAGCGACGACGAGCAAAGAAAAGAAAACGAGAAAACGCAGAAAGAAATTCAGGAAATTCAAAAGAGGCAAGACAAAAAGGAAGCCAAGGAAGAAAAGGCCAAGGAAGAGGGAAAGGACCAGGAAAAGAAAGACGATGACGACGTCGGCATCGAAGTCTTTCTGCGCGCCTGCCAGTTCGTGAATCCCCGCCGCGAACGTTTTCGCGGACAGGACGTCCTGGTCTTCGACTTCGAGCCCAATCCAGAATTCAAGCCGCACAAGCTCCCCGAAAAAGTCGTCCACGAGCTTGCGGGCGTAGTCTGGATCGACGAAAAAGCCCACGACGTCGCCCGCCTCGAAGCTTACTTCGTCGGCGACTTCCGATTCGCCGGCGGGTTGATCGCGAATCTACAAAAGGGCACCAGCTTCACCTTTGAGCAGGCCTTCCTGAACAACGAAGTCTGGCTCCCCACCTACGAAGAGGCCCACGTCGGAGTCCGCGTCCTGCTGGTCAAGGGATTCAAGGTCAACGCGGTCACGCGCTATTCCGACTACAAGAAATTCAACGTAGAGAGCGTAGCCTCCGTCGGCAAGCCTAAGTCCGCAGCGGACCCGCCGGCCACAGACACCGCCCCGTCCGACCCTCCGCCACCCAAGCCCCAATAAAGCCGAATGATTCGCAGGCTTCAGCCGGTCTGACCTCGCTCCCGGACGTCCACTTAGATTCCGCGCCTGAGATTTCATTCAGGACAAAAGATTCAAATTCATCAAATCGCGCCTTCCGCATTTAAAATTCATTGTTCTCAAGGCTAAATGCCTGTAACAATCAATGCAGCGTGCTCGTTCAATCGTGCATCCAAGCGTCTATGACCACGGTCAAGCCTAGTCCCAGCATCAGCCCCCGCGAGATACTCGGCGCCTGGGGAAAGATTCTTACCGGCAAGTCCCCCATGCTCTCCATCGAAATCACCAGGGAGTGTCCGTTGAGCTGTCCGGGCTGCTATGCCTATGGCGATTCCCACCTCGGCGGCGAAAAAACTCTCAGCCAACTCAGCGATTTCCGCGGCGACGCGCTCGTCGATGGCGTCCTCGACCTGGTCCGCAAGCATCAGCCCATGCACGTTTCCCTCGTAGGCGGCGAGCCGATGGTGCGTCACCGCGAATTGAGCCGAATTCTCCCCGCGCTCAGCGCCATGAATGTTTTCACGCTCGTGGTCACCAGCGGCGTCATTTCCATTCCACTCGAATGGATGGACCTTCCGCGCTTGCGCGTTACCGTATCCATCGACGGCCTTCCGGAGCACCACGACATTCGCCGCAAACCCGCCACCTACGAACGCATTCTGCAAAATATTTCCGGCCGCAAGATCAACGTCCACTGGGTCATCACCCGCCCGATGCTGGACCGCCCCGGCTATCTGGAAGACTACGTTTCCTTCTGGAACGCGCGCCCCGAGGTTGACCGCATCTGGGTCAGCCTCTACACTCCCCAAATCGGCGAGCAAAGCCCGGAAATGCTCTCACCCGATCACCGCGAGATCATCGCGAACGAACTGCCGCGCCTCAGCAAAAAGTTTCCGAAGCTCCTCATGAACACCGGCATGGCGCGTGCCTTCGTCAAACCACCCAGCAGCCCAAGTGATTGTCTTTTCTCCAAAATGTCCGTCAACCTTTCCGCCGATCTCGAAACGCGCGTCGAGCCCTGCGTTTTCGGCGGCACGCCGGACTGCTCGCAATGCGGCTGTGCCGCCAGCAGCGGCCTGCATTGGATCCGCAACGAAAAATTCGCAGGCCCGCTAACAGTCGGCCATTTCGTCGAAAGCTCCGTGGCCATCGGCTCGTTCGTCAATCGCCTCAAGCGGCGCGCCGTGCATCCTTCTCGCTGGCGTCCCGGCGGTCCCCAGGTCGGAAACAAATCCGAGTTCGTTCAGATCGCTTCCTGATCGCCGCCAAAATACCTCGCGTCGGTGATAGCATTACAAGCCGAGTTTGCGGAGCCTCCATGAAGCGCGCATTCTTTCTGATTCCCGCGGTACTTTTCTTCACCGCCATCCCTCAAGCCAAAGCCCAATCGACCGCATCCGATGGCGGCGCATCAGCCGCGCCGTTGCGTGTCGCGATGGCCGGACTCGCGCACGGCCACGCTGACGGATTCCTCACCCGCGTCAAAGATCGCCAAGACGTTCAAATCGTCGCCATCGCGGAACCCGACCGCAAACTCTTCGATCGCTACGCCGCAAAGTTCAGCCTCGATGCAAACCTGTGGCACGCCGACCTCGATGAAGCGCTCACCGCCACGCACCCGCAAGCCGTCCTCGTCTACACCAACACCTTCGATCATCGTCGCGCGGTAGAAATTTGTGCCCAGCACCACGTTCCGGTAATGATGGAAAAGCCGCTGGCCGTGAGCAACGATGATGCCCGCGCCATCGAACGAGCTGCCCGCACCGCCAAGATCCCCGTCCTCGTCAACTATGAAACCACCTGGTACCGCAGCAATCGCGCCGCCTACGACCTCGTCCGCCAAGACGCCATCGGCGAAATTCGCAAGGTAGTCGTCCACGACGGCCACCAGGGCCCTGCCAAGATCAAGGTCCAGCCAGAGTTCTTCGCCTGGCTCAACGATCCCAAACTCAACGGTGGCGGCGCCCTCTTCGATTTCGGCTGCTACGGCGCCGACCTGATGACCTGGCTGATGGACGGCCGCCGTCCCGACACCGTAACCGCCGTCACCCAGCACTTCCAGCCCAACGTCTACACCCACGTCGATGACGAGGCCACCATCATCATCACCTATCCCAAATCACAAGCGATCCTTCAAGCCTCCTGGAACTGGCCCTTCGACCGCAAAGACATGGAAGTCTACGGCGAGACCGGCTACGCCATCACGGTAAAGCGCGACGATCTCCGCCTGCGCCTTCCCGGCAAGGAATCCGAGGAGTTAGTCGCCGCCAAGCCCGTCCCGGCGCCGCTCGACGATTCCATCTCGTACCTCCGCGCGGTCGTCCTCAACGGTCTGAAGCCCGAAGGCCCCTCTTCGCTCGAGACAAATCTAGTCGTCACCGAAATTCTCGATGCCGCCCGCGAATCCGCAGTCTCCGGTAAAACCATCCACCTCAAGCAATAACCTATAGATGTAGGCGCTGGGCTTTAGCCCGGCGCATCGCTCCAAGTACCGATTTTGCCCGAGTGAAATTTCGTCAACTGGAGCGTGAAGTTATAGAGGCGACTTCATCTCGCCGTCCGGCTTTTGATTCAATGTCGAGAAAAGAAAATCCTACCGCGCGGGCACAACCGCATCCAACACGTCGCGCACTTTCTCCACCAGCGCACTGGGCGTGAACGGTTTCTGCAAAAAAGAAACTCCCCGCTCCAGCGTCCCACCCTGCGCAATCACGTTATACGTATAACCCGACATATACAGCACGCGCATCGACGGCTGTCGCGCTAAAATCCGTTTCGCCAACTCGCGCCCGCTGATTCCCGGCATGATCACGTCGGTCAGCAGCAAATGAATCTTCGCCCCATTGCTTTCCGCTAGCCGCTCCGCCTCTTCCGCATTCCGCGCCTCCACGACCGTGTATCCCTTAGCGGCCAACACCGTTCGCGTAAGCTCCCGCAAATCCGGCTCGTCTTCCACCAGCAGAATCGTCTCTGTCCCCATTTTCACGCGTTCTTGAGGCGTCCGTTTCGCCACCGGCAGCGCCTCCACCGCCTCGTCCACGCGCGGCAAATAGACCTTGAACGTCGTTCCGTGCCCCAACTCGCTATACACCCAAATATATCCGCCGCTCTGTTTCACAATTCCGTACACCGTGGACAACCCCAATCCCGTTCCGCGCCCGCTCTCTTTCGTCGTATAAAACGGCTCGAAGATGTGCGCCACGGTATCCGCGCTCATCCCCGTGCCCGTATCGCTCACAGCCAGCATCACGTAGCGCCCCGGCCGCACCGTGGCATGATCCCGCGCGTAGCTCGCATCCAACTCCACGTTCGCCGTCTCCACAATCAACCGTCCGCCGTCCGGCATCGCATCGCGCGCATTCACCACCAGGTTCATGATCACTTGTTCGATCTGCCCAGGATCCGCTTTGATCGCTCCCACAGGCTTGTCCGCCACCGTCAACATCTCAATATCCTCGTCCATCAATCGCCGCAGCAATTTATCAAGCCCGATCACGATGCTATTCAGATCCAGCACCTTCGGCTGCAATACCTGCCGCCGGCTGAACGCCAGTAGTTGCCGTACGAGCCCCGACGCCCGCTCCGAAGCATCCTCGATCCGTTCAATGTCCGTCTTTAGCTCTGGCAGCCCCTTCGCGCGCATCAGCGCCAGTTCCGTATATCCCTTGATGATCGTCAGCAAATTGTTGAAGTCATGCGCGATTCCACCCGCAAGCCGGCCCACCGCTTCCATCCGCCGCGCCTGCTGCAGCTGCGCCTCAAACTGTTTCCGCTCGGTGATATCGACGATGATCCCTTCCATCAGCGGATGCAAATCGCTGCCCGGCACCACCACCGCCGTATCGTTGACCCAAATCACGCGCCCGTCCTGCCGAATCACCCGGTACTCCGCCTGGAACCTCTCGCCACGCTTGCTGGCTTCCTCCGCTGCTTCGACAACCGCGTGATCTTCCGGATGCACGTGGCGCATCCACTCCCGCGAACCCGCCAGCCAATCGTCCACGCTGATCCCGAACATCATTTCCACTTGCGGGCTCACGTACAACCACTGCCCCTCGACGCCCAGCTCCGCGATATAACTGATCGCGGCAACCTGTTCGACCAGCGTCCGATACTTCGCTTCCGCCTCTTCCCGAAATTTCTCAGCGCGGTAACGGTCCGAAATATCTCGGCCCACCGTCACGACGCCGCGATCCGGCAGCAGCGTAACGCTCATCTCCATCGGTAGTGGCTGGCCGTCGCGATGAATCGTCAGCGGCCCGAACCACTTGCCGTCTCGCAACAGCGCTTCTCGAATTTCGCGCTCAATTGGTCTTACGTCCTGCGCCGCATGCATCTCCAACCACGACTTGCCAATCATCGTTTTCGGGTTGGCATGCCCCATCATTCTTGCGAACGCCGCGTTTACGTAGGTGTATTCGCCACTCCGCGACACAATCGCCATTCCATCCATCGCCGAGTCCATCGCCAGCGTGTCGCGCTGCACTACTTCGGCCGCCGTCGCCTCGCGGTATTGGCTCACGCCCAGCCGCACGGCATAACAAGTAATCGATGCGCCGAGCAAGAGAAAACCAATCCAGCGCCATTCCGCCGCAAGCTGCGCTACCGCCATCAGCACAATCAAGGGAGCGAGGGCTAGCATGACGTTCTTCACCGCTAGCGCGCCCAGTGTCTTGCTTTGCGGTTCCGCCGTTTCCTCCTCAGCCGGCTCTTGCCATCGCGACGCCCAGATCGCACACGCCAGAAATGGCAGGGACCATCCGAGGTCGTACCATGTTCCCGTCGGCACGTTGCGTATGCTCTGCATGTAGTCCGCAATCCCCGACGAAACCGCGTTGATCAGCAGGAAAACCGCGAGCCCCCTGTACAGCGAGCGCAGCCGCCTGGTGCGCACGCTCAACGTCGCGATCACCGCAGCCAACGTCATCGCCAAATTGATCGCCAGGGAGGTCCACGTCATGAGCAGTTCGGAGCCCGGTACGCTTACACCGCTCAATACCTGCACGTAGTACAGCCCGAAAAATGCCGAGAAAAATACGATGGCGATCTGGAGGGCATCGAGCAGCGTTTCCGCGTCGAAACGTGGCGAATCTTTCTCTTTGTCCAGGAACAGCGCAATCGCGAAGAACACGCCTTGCGAATCAAACACCACGCGCACGATCGAAAGCGTCGGCGGCTGCACGTGCAGCCAATTCTCGTAATACATCCATCCGAGATTGGCCACACCCCAGGTCGCCAGTCCCAGCCCGATCACTTGCCAAAACGGGCGAGTCAGCCCGCGTCCCCGCATCGCGGCGCCGAACGCCATGGCCGCCCCGATCGCGCACGCCACCAGTTGCAACGAGTTTGCCGTCAGCGAGCCCGCCGGCGACGTCCCCAGAATCAGGATCTCGCCGACCTGCAGCCCGACGACAAAAAGCGCCACGATGGGCAGCTTCCAGGACATCCCAAGTGCTCCTTCGTTCCCATACGACAAATATGTTAATCGTCAATTTTAGTGCATATTTCGCGGCGAAACGCGCGCACCTTCACTCGCGATGCGCAAGCCTAACCCTCCACGAACCTGTACGTTAGGCCAGTCACCAGAAGGGAATCGAGGATCAGCCAGGAATGTTTCCGAAACTGTAGCCGCCCTCTTTTACCCTGAGCTTCGAAGGGCCAAGAGGGTGGGGTTTAGATGTCACATGCACACCAACTGGTGTGTGTCTCAACGGTATCGCGGGGATCTTAAAGCCGACGTTACTCTTGGTCTACCGGTCCATCCACGCGGCGAAGTTTTGCGGCAAAATAGAACCGTGCCAACCATTCACGATTCCGTCCGCCAAAGCGTCTCGCTACCGGCCCGTATAGCCAAACGCGTCCTCGCCCTGGCCGAAACCAAAAAAACTAGCGCCAGCCGCATCCTCGTCGACCTGATCGAAACGGGCCTGCAAGCCAAGGAAGCCCAGCATCAGCGTTTCTTCGAGATCACCGACAAGCTAGCCGAAACCACCGATCCCGCCGAACGCAAACGCCTTCAAGAAGAACTAGCCCGCATGACCTTCGCCGAATAACCGCGCCATAGTCCGGCGCGATGACGCCGCTCTATGTAGGCGCGGGGCTTCAGCCCGGCGGACAAGCTCCACTCAGCTAGCGCGCCGAATCTCTTCCCGAATCACCCGCCGCAGTGTTTTCTCAAAAGACTCATCAGCACGCTGAATATGCTGTCGCAACGCGTCATTGATCAGCGTTTGATAGTTTCCGCCTCCGGCGCGCTCCACTTCGCTGCGAAACCAGTCAAGAATGTCGCCATCAAGCCGAATGGTGATTCTCTCCTTCGTCCTGGGCACGGCAACAACCGGTCCACGTTTCCCCTTACTAAAATCATATTCTCGCTTCATAGATTCTCCGCGTACTTCCTGCGCTCTCGCGGCGTAGCCCGCCGCGCGGAGGTCAGCCGCATATCCGCGCTCCACTCGGCCAGTGTATGCACACGTGTACATATACGTCAATCGAGCGCACCTGGCCACTTATCTAATCTATTGGGAATGTCCTACCGGCCCTCGAACGGATACCGGTCCTGCGCCTGCACCGCCGCAGCCACTTTCCTCCGCAGCGCAATCGTATCCACCGCCCCACGCTTGCCAAACCGCTTCAGCACCGCCATCTGCGTGGTCAGCATATCGCCTTCATGCACCGCGGCGATCGCCCTCTTCGCCTCATGTTCCAGACGCTCCGCCGCATCCGCGATAAACACGCGCGCCGCATCGATCATCACGCTAGACGCCGCCTCGCCCATTGCCGCCGCAGCCTTCTGCGCGCGCAACAAACACGACTCCATCGCATACACTTCCATCACGATATTCGACAGCGCGCCAATCAATTCTTGCTCGTCGGCAAGTTTCTCGCGGAATTTTTGCAATGCGCCGCCCGCAGCCTGCAAAAACATCTTCTTGGCATTCGCCACCACCCGCGATTCCTCCGCAAGCACGCCTTCCGGTGCTTCCTCAAACGACGGCCCGGCCAAAATCTCATCCGCCAGCTTCATCGCCGCCGGAATCAACGCCAACTGCCCGCCCATCGCCCGCTTCATCAACATCTGAATAATCAGCATCCGGTTGATTTCGTTGGTGCCCTCAAAAATCCGGTTGATGCGCGAATCCCGGTAAGCCCGGCACACCGGATAATCCTCGTGAAATCCATACCCACCGAAGATCTGCACGCCCTCATCCACAACAAAATCCAGCATCTCGCTGCCATACACCTTCGAGATCGAACTCTCGATCGCATACTCCTCCAACACCTTCATCGTGCTCTGAATTTTGCTTGCCCCGATTTGCGAGGGGTCGCCACCCAAAGCCGAGGCCGCCGCCATGGCCGACTCGATATTCCCCGAACTCCGGTACACCATTGACTCCACCGCGAAGATCTGGATCGCCATCTCCGCTAGTTTCTCTTTCATCAACCCGAACTCGCCAATCTGCTTCCCAAACGCTTTCCGTTCCTTCGCATACTTCGACGCCGTCATCAGCACATACTTTGATCCGCCAACCGCCGAAGCTCCCAGCGTGAACCGGCCCGCATTCAAAATGTTGAACGCCACAATGTGCCCGCGCCCGATTTCGTGAAGCACGTTTTCCTTCGGCACTTTGCAATTTTCCAGGAACACCGGGGTCGTCGAGCTTCCATGAATCCCCATCTTGTGCTCTTCATTCCCAGGTTTGCATCCCGGAAATGCTCGCTCCACAATGAACGCCGTAAATTTCTCGCCATCAACTTTCGCGAACACCACATACAAATCCGCGAACCCGCCATTCGTGATCCACATCTTCTGCCCATTCAAAATGTAGTGCGTGCCTTCCGGATTCAATTCCGCGCGCGTCAATGAATTCTGCGCGTCCGAACCCGCTTGCGGCTCCGACAAACAATACGCCCCGATCATCTCCGCCGAAGCCAGCTTCGGCAGATATTTCTTCTTCTGTTCCTCGGTCCCGAAATAGACGATCGGCAAAGTGCCAATCCCCGCGTGCGCTCCGTGCGTAACCGCAAACCCGCCATAAATCGAAAGTTTCTCGGTCAATACCGTTGTGGCAATCTTGTCCAGCCCCGCCCCGCCATACTCCTCCGGGATGCCCCCACTCATGATCCCCAGCTCCGCGCCCTTCCGCACCATCTCCGCCATCAACCCGGGCTTCTTGTTCTCCAGGTCCTTCACCAGCGGCAAGACTTCCTTGGTCACAAACTCTTCCGCGGTCTGCCCGATCAGTTTTTGATCGTCGGTAAGGTCCGCCGGGGTAAACACATCCTGCGGCAACGCCGACTCCAGCAGAAAACTTCCACCCTTTGCAGCAGGCTTGTTCAAGGTTGCGGTAGCCATCGATATGCTCCTTCGTGTCAGCGGCCAGAAATGGAGGGCCCAGGGAACAGCGGAATATCATCTTACGCCCGCCAGCGTGTCCCAGCAATCGCACCGACCCCGGGCAGTCGCAGTTTCACGAAAATTCTTCTGCTCGGTGACGCCTCTGCTCCGTGACCTCTGTGCTCCGGCCTCTGTGAACTCTGTGTTAATTCCGTTCTTTCTTCCTTCAACGTTATCCAGCATGCCCGCCGAAAAGGCTATAGACCAAAAGTCCCAGCACAAACAAGGTCACCAAAACGTAAGTCCAATCCCGCTCGTACAAAAACGCAAAAAACGAAAACGCCACCCGAGCCACCGGCGTAGCAATCAAAACCAGCAATCCCAACTGAATCAACCCTCGCCCATGAAACGCCAACGCCTCATGAAAAATCCCCGAAACGGTCCGCAAGTCCCCCGGCTCGCCCTGGAAAACCCGATAGTCCGTCACCGGCACCCGATGCCGCGTCAAATACACCACGCCGCCCACAAGCACGATCGCCGCCGCCAACACCACGCCCGTCCGCAGCAACCCACCCATAATCTCGTCCATCCGCTGATCCGACCGGTGAACCGCCACCTCACTCATGTTTTTCTTCTCCGTGTCCTCTGTGCTCCGCTCTCGGTGAACTCTGTGTTGCAAATCCTTCTTTTCGTTCTTATCTTGTTATTTCATTATTTCATTACTTCATTACTTCATTACTTCATCGCTTCGCCTTCTCTAAAGTTTCCCCGTCAATCCGCTGTAAATCATCTCAATCGCCAATACTCCAATCACCCCGCTAAACACATACCGCAGCACTTTCACATTCGCTCCCGCCAGGACCCGCGCCCCGGCCAGCGACCCCACCAAAACTCCCAGCATCACCGGCATCGCCAACCCGGGATCGATGTATCCGCGGCTCAAATAAATCCCCGCGCTAGCCGCCGCCGTCACCCCAATCATGAAGTTCGATGTCGTCGTCGAGACCTTGAACGGCAGCTTCATCGCTCTGTCCATCGCCAAAACCTTGACCGCGCCCGACCCAATCCCTAGGAGTCCCGAAAGCACGCCGGCAATGAACATCAGTCCGAATCCCAATGGCACACCGCGCACATGGTAGCTCTCCAATCCATGCTCGCCCGGAAACGTGCCGTCCATCCGCAGCCAGGTCGCAATCCGGTCCGGTCCCTGATCCTGCCTTGCATCAGACTTCTCGCGGAACGAGACAATCGCCGAATAGATCAGCACCAGCCCAAAAATTACGGCAATGACGGAAGCATGGAGATACAACGCCAACGCGGCACCGCCCAGCGCCCCGATCGTAGTCGCAATTTCCAGGAACATTCCGACACGGATATTGGAGTAGCCCTCTCGCACATAGGCCGCCGCCGCGCCGCTGGAGGTTGCAATCACCGACACCAGCGCCGCACCGATCGCATACTTAAGATCGACGTGAAACACCAGCGCCAGCAGCGGCACGACCACCACGCCACCGCCCAGCCCAGTCAGCGCACCCAGAAATCCCGCCAACAGCGAACCGATCCCAATCAGCGCCGTAAACTCAACAGTATTCACCCGTTCTCCTCAACGAATCCCTATGACCGATGATCCCACTGGAAAACGCTCGCGTAGTGGCCTCGAATGACTGTTCCGTCCAAGTTGGAATTTTCTATGTGGCAGACAGAGTCCTCGTAGCAGACAGAGTCATTCTCAGGCAGTTGGCCGTCAGTTCGATGCTTCAGAGTATGTGAATGGTGAAAGAAAAAACGCGTAGCGCCACGTGGTCCGCGGCCTGCAGTGGCACAGCCATTCCTGGCTATGTACCGCCTGGCTGTGTAGCCTCAGATGCGCTCAAATATGCCGGCCGCGCCCATGCCACCGCCGATGCACATGGTGACCATGCCGTACTGCGCGTTCTTGCGCTGCAAATCGCGGATCAGCGTAGCCGTGAGTTTCGCGCCGGTGCAGCCCAGCGGATGGCCCAAAGCAATCGCGCCGCCATTCGGATTCACGCGGGATGCGTCGAGCCCCGCTTGTTGAATCACGGATAGAGATTGCGCCGCAAACGCTTCGTTGAGCTCGATCACGGCGATATCGCCGAGCGAAAGGCCTGCCAGCTTGAGCGCCTTCGGAATCGCGAAGACCGGACCGATGCCAAACTCCTCAGGTGGGCACCCCGCGGTCGCGTACGCGACGAACCGCGCGAGCGGTTTGAGTCCGAGCGACTTTGCGCGAGCGTCGCTCATGATCACGCAGGCCGCGGCGCCATCGCTCATCGGCGAGCTATTTCCTGCAGTCACCATGCCCTTCACATGGAATGCAGGCTTTAGCTTCGCAAGAATTTCGAGCGAGGTGTCCGCGCGGGGCAATTCATCCGTGTCGAACGTAAACGTTTGCGTAGCTGCTTTGACAGCGACCTTCGAGCCCCCGCGCGAAGCATGCGACGCCGAGGACGCGCCGTTGCCGTTCGTAGGCACCGACGTAATCTTCACTTCGACGGGAATCGTCTCATCCTTGAAGTTGCCGGCAGCAATCGCCGCAAGCGCCTTTTTGTGAGAGTCCGCGGCAAATTGATCCGCCTGCTCGCGCGTGATGCCAAATTTGCGGGCGATGTTTTCCGTCCCCAGCCCCATGTTGATGTACGCGTCCGGATAGTGATCGATGAGCCAGGGATTCGGCGAAACTTTGTTGCCGCCCATGGGCACCAGCGACATCGATTCGGTTCCGCCCGCCACGATGACTTCCGCCGAACCGCCGCGTATGCGCTCGGCCGCTAGCGCAATCGCCTGCAATCCCGAAGAGCAGAATCGGTTGATGGTCATCGCGGATGTTTCCACAGGTAGCCCGGCGCGCAGAGCGGCGATGCGCGCGACGTTCATACCTTGTTCGCCCTCAGGCATCGCGCACCCGAGAATCACGTCGTCGATTTCCTTGGCATCCAGACTGGGGACACGCGCCAGCGCTTCCTTGATCGCCAGCGCCGCCAGATCGTCAGGGCGCGTGGAGCGTAGCGAACCCTTGTAGGCGCGGCCTACGGGACTGCGGATAGCGGATACAATCACGGCTTCAGGCATAGCGACCTCGCGAGGCAGAAAGTAACCTCTTTATTGTTCAACTCCGCTAAGGATAAAGCAACTTCCGGGCAATGGCTGTACGCGCGTCCGAAAGGCGCCTCTTGTTTCGCGTGGAGGAAAGGTCTATACGTGGGAGGTACGTGAGGACAGCGTGTGCGACGCTGTGAAGCTGCAACATTCAGGGGAGAGAGAATGCGCAAGAGTGTGATTGCTAGTCTGTTTTTGGTAGTGGTGATGGGTTTGCCGCTGGTTGGCTGCCAGGACACGAAGGCTCGGCAGGAGAATGACCAGTTGAAGGCGCAGGTAGCGGAACTGCAGAAGGAAAACGCGGATCTCAGCAGCAAGGTGGATGGTCTGGCCAAGGAAAATTCCGACCTCGCGAGCGAAAACGAAAAGCTCAAGGCCCCCAAAAAGTCGACGAAGAAATCAACGAAAGGCAAACACCACAAACACAAGCAAACGACCACCAGTTCGAACTGATCGACCGGACGAACAGACCTGGCTAGGCTCCAGACTCCATACAGGCAATTGTAGGGGCGGGGCTCGCCCCGCCAGACCGCTAACTCTCGACACCCCGCACCATGCGATGTTTTCGGGAAGAATAATTTGGCGAGAAGTGTTGCGCTATCGCGCGGCGCCGGCTTTGCGGATGTAGATTTGGCCGTTGAAGTTGGTGAATTGTAGTTCGGGACCGCCGCCGTTGATCGAGCCTCTTACGGTCTTGTCGATTTTTACGCGGTATATGCCGCCATGATCGCGGCCATCTTCGACGATGGGTTTCGCCGAAGAGGCTTGCATTTGCACGTCGAAATCGCTGAAGACGTCGCCGCGGTCGGAGCGCAGGCTGACATTGGCTTTCAGGTCGGCGGGGAAGGTTACGTCGATGTCGCCGTTGAGGGAACTGAAGGCCATGGGCTTCTGGTTGATGCGTGTAAAGGTGACGAGCAGGCGGCCATTAAGCGCGTGGGCTACGGCGCTGCCGGCGATGTTGTTGAGAGTGACGGATCCATTCACGTTGTCGATATCCATTTCGCCGTCAACGCCGGTGACCGCGATGTCACCATCATTTACCGCGCGCAGGTGTAGAGAGGTGTGGACGGGCACCGAGATGCTCAGATCAATGGCGCGCGCAAAAGACTCGGTGTTGATGTTGACCTGATTATTTTCCTCTTCGACGGTAAGGCCGGTCGTGGCGATGGAGATGCGCTTCGGTCCAGATTCCTGGCGCGCGCTTTCGTGATTGCGCGCACGTGCTTCCACGATGACTTCTTTTCCTTCGTAGGCCTTTACGGTAATACCGCCGTCGATGAGGCTTGCCTTTACGAGCGCGGGGCGCGCGGGATCGCTGAGCGTTACGGAGACGCGATCGGCGCCCGATTGCGTTTGTGTCGACGCCTGTTCTTCGGCGCGCGCTTGCATTTGCGATGCGCCCAGCGCGAAGCCTGCGAAAGCGACCGCTGCTGCAAAGATGTATGGGAAACGGCGAGTATGGTTATTCATGGTTTTCGAGGATACGGATGTCTCCATTTAGATTTTCGATCTTGATTTCAGGGCCGCCGGCGCTAACGCGCGCGGCGGTGAAGCGGTCGGCGTGATAGACGACTTTTCCGCCGTGGTGTTCTTCCTGCACGGCGTGAAGCGGCATGGTGGTCACCGGGAAATCGCTGTAGACGCCGCCGTTGAAGGTCTTGAAGCGGAAGTCGGCGGAGAGACCTCGCGCAAAGAAGAGATCGATGTTGCCGTTGACCGACTGAAAGCTGGAATTTTCGCGCGGGTTTTCGCGGAAGGTGACTTTAACGGGGCCGTTAACCGTGTGAGCCGTGCCAGAGCCGGCCATACCGTCGAGCTCGATGTCGCCGTTGACGTTGCGGGCGATGAAATTTCCGGTGACGTTGTGGACGAGGACGCGGCCCTCATTCACTGTTTTTACTTTGATATCGACGTTGCTGGGAACGTGCAGGACGAAATCCATTTTGACGATGTAGCCGTCCTCGTCGCGGCGGCGGCGCGAGCCCTGGCAGCCGTCTTCACATTGGCAGCGAAACGGGCCGTTGACGTAGAGATCGAGGCCGCCACCGGGTTGGGTGATGTCGAGGGTGACCTCTTTGTGGGCGAGCGCGAGGGCTTCTTTGGACTCGGCGCGAATGGTCTTGTCGACGACCAGTTCGACCTGATCGGAAGTTCCGCCAACGACTTCGATCGAGCCCCAAATGTTGTCGATGTCGATGGATTTGCGGGCGGCGCCGGCAACCGAGAAGGATTTCTGGATGACTTCGTGGTCCTGCACGGGGAAGCTGGTGTCGGAATCATCGCGGACAGCGGCATAGGCATGCTTGATCTGAATCGCGCGGGCGAGATACCTCACGACACATTCGGCTGAGCGCGCGATCGGACGGCGCGCGACGAACCAGATCGCCAGCGTCAGCAGCGCCGCTACGTAGATGGCGAGAATTCGATGGAACGGTGTTGCTCGCACGATTCCTCCTTCTAGAAATTGCTGCAATCGACTCCAACTGCTTAATTTCACCTACAGGTAAATTGGCCCTGCCTTCTATTCGCTCATTGAAGTTTGCTGATGGCCCACTCCGCGCGCTGGCGGACGGCGGGGTTGAGATTTGGTGTTTGCTGGAAATTGCGCAGGCGCTGGGTGGCGTCGGGATCGCGCCACTCGGCTAGCTGATCGATGAGTGCGACCTGCACGAGCGGCGATTGCTGCTCCTGGAGCGCGTCGCCGATACCTTTGCGAACCTGTGGCTGACTGGCGTGGCGGCTGAGTGCATCGAGCGCGGCCAGGCGTACGTCGACGCTGCCGTCGTAGCGCAGCGTGCGCAGCAACGCGGATTGAATTTGCGGATCGAGATGCGCTTCGCGGCCGCTCCAGCTCACGCCTTGCAGGCGTTCGCTGGCGGATTGCTGTTGCAGCATGGAGAGCGCGACGAGTTGGCGCATGTTGGTTAGCTCGGCGTGCATGGCGGCAATTTCGTCGGGGTGTGCGGGACTGGCTTCCTTGACGCGCGTGCCGATGAATATGCCGAAGATCAGAAGAGCAGCGCTCCAGGCGACGGCGCCGAGCGGAGAGCGTAGCCACGCAAAGAAGCTCCATCGCGCTACGCGCTCGCTGGAATCGCTGACGTTTGGTGTTGCGATCTTGGGAGAAAACGCCTGCCTCGAAGGACCGGTACTAACTTCGATGCTTCGCTCGCTGCTTGCTGGGGAATAGGCATGGAGCATGGCGTCGAAGCGTGCGCGGGAGTCGGGACTGGGCTGATCGGGTGGCAGAAGCGCGAGCTTCTTCCACATGGCTACGTCTTGGGCGCAATTGGCGCAGTGCTCGCAGTGTTGCTCTACCTGGCTCGCTTGCTCGCGCGCGAGGCCGCTTTGCAGATAGTCAGGCAGGAGTTCGGCGATCTGTTCGCAGTTCATTGCAACCTCCTTGTCTGAGTGGGGCTTGTGGGAGCGGGGCTTGTGGGAGTGGCGGAATCTGCTGGAGCGCGACGCGAGTCGATTGGTCTTGGGCCACTTTCCAGCTGCAGGAAGATTTCGCGCAGCTGCTGGAGAGCTCGGTGGACACGGACTTTGACAGCGCCGACTTCGCAGCCCAGCAGGAGGGCGATCTCGTCGTACTTGAGTTCCTGAAAGCGGCTGAGAATCAGGATTTCGCGTTTGTCTTCGGGTAAGTGCATGAGGGCGGTTTGAAGTAAAGCGGCTTCCTGGATTTGCTGCGCGGAATCCGCGAAGGTTGTTGGAGCGAGAGGCTCGGAGGTAAACGGAGATTCGGGTCGGACTTTGCGAACCTGATCGATGCGGCTGTTGCGGGCGATTTGGTACATCCAGGTGCGGAAGTTGGTGCCGGGACGATAGGTTTGGCGATAGCGGAGGATGCGGAGGAAGACTTCCTGGACCAGGTCTTCGCTGACGGTGCGGTCCTGGGTCATTTTGGCGTAGAAGTTGAAGAGCGGGGCTTGGTAGCGGTCGAACAACACGCCTAGCGTTTCAACTTCGCCGTTGCGCACTTGGAGCATTACGTCCTCGTCGGGAACCGACTTCATTCGGTGGCGGTCATTTCTGCATTGGCGGTGAATTGCCGTTGCGTGGATGAATACCGAGGGACGGAGGAAAGGTTACAGCGAGAGGGCGAGGTAAAGATGTAAAGAAGTAATGAGGTAATGACGGAGACCCAATTTGAGGGCTTGCGCCTGTTAACTTCTTGAGTACTCCTCCCCTGGGTTTTTTGTAAGTATTTATTCTAAACGGGGATAAAGTCATTTGTTTTGATAGACTTGTGTAAGTATTGATTCTACGTAGGTTGCGGCGTTCTGCGGTAGGGGCTCGGATTTTTGTACATTGAGCTCCTGAACTTCGGGTTCCTGCACTTCGGGTGCTTGAACATCGGGCTCTGGTTCGGGGTCTTCACGGGGAGGGTCGGGGTTGGTTTGGGCGAAGGCTGCGCGGATTTCTTCGCGCCAGGAGGTGGTGCCGAAGGCGTTGATGTATTCGTGTTGGGACAGGTGAATGGCCTGGAGGAGGGTTTGGCTCAGGTATGCGAGCGTGGATGCGGCTCGTGGTTTGAGGTGGCCTTGGGCAATGGCGGACATCATATGAGCCAGGGCGGAACTCAGGTCGGAGCCGGAGAGGTAGTTTGCGGAGAAGCGGGTGGCGAGGTCACGACCTACCTGGTCGGCGGCTTCGGCTTGCGCTTCCTTGCGGGCGTGATAAGTGCAGAGGAACGGATGGGAGGTTTTGCGGGGCATGCGGCAGTGGTGGCCGTTGGCGTAGGCGAAGGAACACACTAAGGCGCGGCCCTCGAACGGATTCGTGGACATGGAAGTCTCCTGATAGAGAATTTGGATTTTTCGTGATTTGGACTACGACAAGGCGTACTTCTTAATGGAGACAGTCTAGCTGTTGATAAGCGGAGAGTCAAGTATAAAGATCGGTACGAGGGAGAAAAACTTCAGGTGGAGATGAAGATTGCTTCGAGGACACCGGTGGGAGAAGATGTCGCGCGGGTTGGGGACTGGCGTTGGCATGCCCCGGATCGATATCGGGCGGGTGGAGGAATGCGAAATGGCAATGCAGTTTCCCGGGAGGTTTTGACCCCAGGGAGGAGTTAGGTTCTCATTTTCCGGTTGCCCGATTTACCGGGACTTGGCCGACCGCGCGGGAACTATTCCATTTAATGGACACAAGCGCGGTTGTAGGTACTAACCGACGGGCAGGCTGATAACTTCCGGTTGTCCATAAATTCGACTCCCAGTGGAGCGGTCGTTCGCGCGAAGTCATTGTGGGGTGGCTATCTCTCGGGGAGTACGGGCGTACTCCTCGCGTGCGGTTTGAACGTGCTCGATGTTTGCTTCTGCCCAATCGCAGATGCCTTCGACCAGACCGCATAAGGATCGTCCGAGGCTCGTCAGCGAGTATTCAACTTTGGGCGGAACGCTGGCGTAGATGCGGCGGGTCACAATGCCGTCCCGTTCCAGTCCGCGAAGGATGTTGGTTAGAACCTTTTGCGAGATCCCATCGACGCTACGGCGAAGCTGGGCGAAGCGGAGGGTACCGTCCGAGAGCCGCCGAATTACCAGGACGGTCCATTTATCGGCAATGAGATCAAGGACTTGCCGGGTGGGACAGTGGCTGTCAAAGACATTCCATGGAGGGGTGGTTTCCAAGAGGTGACTATCGCTCATTAAGGTGCCTACTTGTAATCATATCCCAAGCATCCGAACATTCTCCTGGGAAGGATGCACAATCGTCCCACATTCTGCAAGTAACATCCCGTGGCCAAATGAACTCCGCAACAAGTTCAGACAAAGAAGCAGAATTGCAAAAGCCATCCAAGAGCGCGGCTCGGCTGAAACTGGCTCGAGAGTGGCATCTTTATCTTGGGACGCTCTTTGCTCCCTCCATCCTCTTCTTCGCTCTTACCGGGGCACTCCAGTTATTCGGTTTGCATGAAGGCCATCGAGGCGAAGCGTACCAGCCGCCGGCATGGGTGCAAAAATTGGGGTCCATTCACAAGAATCAGACTGTGTCCGAAAGACGCGGACCACCGCCGGGCTTTGCAGGGGATCAAAAAGGACCGCCGGAATCTGATCAGGCACGGCGGCCGGTGCGCCCAGAAGTTGGTCGGCAGAACGAGGAGCACGTGACGAACAAGCCCACGCTGGCTCTGAAATGCTTCTTTCTGGCGATGGCGGTTGGGTTGGTCTTCTCTACTTTGCTGGGCATTTATATGGCGTTCAAATACAACCGAAGCCGAGCGCTGGTCTGGAGCATGCTGTTAATCGGCACGGCCATTCCGGCTGGGCTCCTGGCAATGATGGGGTAGCGGGAGCACCGAGGAGAGGAAGATTCATGACAGTTGCGCTGAGAATCCTGAGTTTGGCGTTTGCGGTAACGGCGTCGTTCATCTCGGGCACCGGGGCATCGGCCGCAACCTGCGACCGTGCCTGCCTGCTTGAGGAGATGAAGCAATTCAACGCGAACATGCTTGCACACACCACGGAAAAGATACCGCTTGCGGCCAATGCAAACATACGCGAGAACACCAAGGCCATCGCGCTTGGCGATAGCAAGTGGATTGGCGTAACGAAAATTCTGTCAGAAGGGGTGTACGCTGACCCAATTTTAGGAAACGTGATTGAGCATGTGGCGGCGGAGACGGCGGCGGGAAAAGCGGTCTATATCGGCACGCGGCTCAAGCTGGTGGACAGAAAGGTCAAAGAAGTCGAGATCAACTTTGACGACGGCCCAAGGGTCAACATCAAAAATCTGGTGCCATACGATCCGATTTTCGACACGATTGTGCCGCCGGCAGAGCGTGCGACCCGCGAAGAGTTGGCGCGCATTATCACTTCGTATTTCAAGGGACTCACTGACCACAATCCCATTCAAGCGGACTACGACCCGCGCTGCGACCGCTACCACAGTGGGAACCGAGTCACGCATAATCCGCGGAATGGTATTGAGGAGGGCGGCGACGTCGGATGCTATGAGAGCAATCTTGGGCCGAAGCCCTGGGGACCGGCAACCGAGGTACGCATTGGGTTGGTCGATCCTGAACGCGGGATCGTTATCGGCTATGCAATTCTCTACTACGGGAACAGCGAACGCAGGATGCAGATCAACGAAGTGTTCAAGATCCTAGAAGGGCGCCTTCGAATGGTGGACAACATTGGCTTGATGGAAGAAGGAATCACAACGTCAGGATTCACGGACTGATCGTCTGGGGCTAACTTCAGTCTGGCAACTTAGGAGGGTAAATCGATGACTTCCATCACTCGCCGCGAATTTGTAAAAGCGAGCGCCGCTATGCCGCTGGCGCTCTCGACGTTCACAAAGGCTGCACGAACGGCTACGCCGGCTGAACGTTTTGACGTCGTCGTGGCAGGCGCCGGGCATAACAGCCTGTTATGCGCCGCGTATCTTGCCAAAGCTGGTTACAAGGTCGTGGTGCTGGAAGGTCAAGCGATTATTGGCGGCGGGGTCAAAACCGCGGAAGTCTGCCATCCCGGTTTTAAAGACGATCTCTTTTCCAGCGCGCACGTCGGCTTTTCACAGAATCCGGTGATGAAGAATGATGAACTGAAGCTTCGTGATTACGGTTACGGTGAATATATCGAGTCCGACCCAGTCATGCACATCCCGTTTATCGATGGTGCGTCCATTACCATCTGGCGGGACCTTGGCCGTACCTGCGAGACCATAGCGCAAGTCTCCAGAAAGGACGCGAATACCTATCGCAAGATGGTCGCGGACTACAAAGCGTATACCGCAGCTACGCGTGAGGCAGCCGAAGCTAAAGCTGGAAATGCAGCCAACGTCTCCGCGGTCGGACTTTGGAAGCGACGCTACGCCATGTCGGGATATCAGCTCGCCTGCGATCTATTCGAGTCCGACCATATGAGACGTGCTTCTCTGATGTGCGGACACTTGGGTTCGGTTCCTCCAAGCGATTCGGATACCGGCGGCCAGGCCTATTCACTTGTGAATTTCCATCTCAATGGACGCGTGATTCCTAAAGGAGGTTCCGGAACGCTGACGGTTGCGCTTGGCCGCTACATTGAAGCGCACGGAGGAGTGGTCCTTACAAAAAAGCCAGTAACAGAGCTGACCATTGAAGGGAACCGCTGCGTTGGGGTTCGCTGTGCAGATGGTGACACTTTCCGCGCTGAGAAGGCTGTCGTGTCCACAATTCATATCAAGCATCTGGTCGATATGGCTCCCAGCGCGCTCTGGGGCGAGGAGTTCCTTCAGGGCGTTGAATTGTTTCAACCGGAGCACGCCATGATTAGCCTTCACTACGCGACGACTGCGGCTCCAGAATATCCGCTGCCAAGAGGCGCAACAATTTCTACTGGCGAGGCGGTCATCTGTCCCCGGCTGGAAAAGTATCTGCTTCTGAATTACGAGAATTCCACGGGAGAGTTCGATCTGGACGATCCTCCGGGTCTGCAGATCGTCTCACCCAGTGTTGTGGATCCGACACGTGCACCGGCCGGCCGCCACACCGTTAAGATTGAAACCAACCTTCCCTACAACCTTAAGCAAGGGCCTGAACATTGGGACGTTATCAAAGACCAGGTCGCGGACTCGCTGCTCAACCACTTCCGGAAATTCGCGCCGAATCTGACGTCCGACAAGATCGTCGGGAAGTTCATTCAGAGTCCGCTGGATATTGAAAGAATGAATCCCGCCATGTGGCGCGGTAGTGCACATGCAGGCGCATCCAATTCGGCGCAGAACGGACCGATGCGACCGGTTCCTGGATGGGCCGATTACCGCATGCCCATTCCGGGCCTGTTTCAGACAGGCGCGTGTACTGCACCTGGCGGCTCAGTCACGGGTGTTCCTGGCCGCAACGCGGCGGCCGTTATCCTCAAGGAGTTTGGCACCAGCCTTGAGGAAGTAGTGAAGAAAGCCTGATGTCGTGATGGGGAACCTTTGATGGAATCTCAGGCAAGCGGCTCAAGGCGTCAATTTCTCTCGACTATTGCTATGACAGCAGGTGCTGCGCTCCTGCTGCGACCGCGTTTAGGCTGGGCGGCGGATATAACCGATCCGCGAGTGGGCGACATCGTAGCCACGACTATCGGGATCGACGCTCATAATCACATCGACGTTCCCCTCGCTGTCGCCGAAATGCCCGGGCCAAATATAGACCTGGCCGACGAGATGAAGCGGTCGGGCCTCTCAGCCATCTGCATGACATTTGCCACTGACTATCAAGCTGGCGATGCCTACGATCGGTTTCTCAAGGGGCTGGCGTCTATGGATCGGCAGTTGGAGCGCAACGGCATGAAGCGGTCGCTCAGTCCGGATGATGTCCGCAGCGCCTATAAGAATCGCCACCCAACGGTGATCCAGGCGATCGAAGGCGGGCACTTTCTTGAAGGCCATCTCGAGCGGGTGGAAGAAGCGTACTCGAGGGGTTTGCGCCATTTTGGGCTGCTTCACGACAGCGACGCTTCTGTGCCGCTGGGCGACGTTTACACCAACCCGCCGCGCTACGGCGGATTGACCGCATTCGGGGCGGCCGTCATCAAGGAATGCAATCGGCTGGGCATCCTGATCGATCTTGCCCATGCCAATATCCAAACTACGGATGCCGCGCTCAAGGTTACGACGCGGCCGGTCATCATCTCGCATACCGGACTTGATACACAGTTGGGGAACAATCCGTCCATCGCGCAGATGATGCGCCCAAGGCTCATCAGCAAAGAGCAGGCCAAAATGGTCGCGAATGCTGGGGGCTTGGTCGGAGTCTGGACGCATCTGGCAGATTCGCCGTTGGCCTATGCGCGAAATGTCCGGGCGCTAGTCGATGTGATCGGGGTCGAGCACGTGTGCATTGGCACGGATACCAAGCTCACCCAGCCTAGCCCTCGCCCGATTGGTCCCGTTCCCGGTGCGCCGGCCGGCGGGTCCGGCTCCGGTCAACAGCATCCCAGGGTCGGGGAACGCACCAATCAGGCATGGCAGGATCAGACGGTGGGTTTCTACTACGTCGTTGTCGATGCGATGTTAAGAACCGGCTTCACGCCGGATGAGATCGGAAAGATCGGCGGCGGGAACGTCCTGCGAGTCTTCGATAGCGTGACCGGTCGGCAATCCTGAATCGGAACTATCTCAAGCCAAATCGCCGAATACTCTGAAAACGACCAACTCAATTTGTTGGCGCTGTCGAGCCGATCAGTAACGAGAAGTCGGCATCTCTCCAGCGATTGATCGCTCACTGCTGGCACGTCTATCGGTACCCATCCACACCTGACCTTAGCTTCTGGATAGCCCGTTATTCGACCGCAACTAGGCGGAGCCCGTTCTGAAATCCAAGCTACAACGGCAGCGACCGCGAAATGGCGATGCAGTTTTCCGTGGGGTTTTGACCTAGGGGGAGTTGGGGTTCGCATTGTCCGGTTGCCTGATTTACCGGGACTTGGCCTCGCGGTCGGACGATAGCTTTCGTTCGGAAACGTTTAGAAGGATTTCTGGGCATAAAAGAAATGTAACCGGAGACAGGCTCCGAATATCTAAGTATTCGGGAAACACGCTGTGTTTTATCGAACTCGTGGCGGCTTGTCAGTACCGGTGGCGTAAGGGACGGAACTCGAATGGGCCAGTGTAAGGAGGAAGAGAATGGTAGACGTATTTGGGGCAACTTCAACAACAGAAGATGTTTTGTCGGGCGTAAACCTGCGCGGTAAGCGCATCCTGGTCACCGGCGTTTCGGCGGGGATCGGCGGGGAAACGGCGAGGTCTCTGGCCGCGCATGGCGCACATGTCGTGGGCGCTGCGCGGGATCTCGCTAAGGCCGAGCAGGCGACCGCCGAGGTGCGGAAAGGCGCTGCGGCCAATAGTGGAAGTTTCGAGCTTGTTGCGCTTGATCTCGGCAGCTTGAAAAGCGTGCGCGACTGCGCCGACAAACTACTCGCAAAGGGTGAACCCTTCGATGTGGTGATCGCGAATGCGGGCGTGATGGCCACGCCGTTTGGGCACACGTTGGACGGCTTTGAAACGCAATTCGGCACAAATCATCTCGGTCACTTTGTCTTCGTCAACCGGATTGCGCCACTGATCCGTGCCGGAGGAAGGTTGATCAACCTGTCGTCCGCCGGTCATCGCATATCCAACGTAGATCTGCAGGATCCCAACTTTGAGCGGACCCCCTACGACCCGTTGGTTGCGTACGGCCGGTCGAAGACCGCGAATATCCTCTTCGCTGTTGCCTTCGACCATCGGCACCGCAAGCGTGGCGTGCGTGCAGCGGCTGTGCATCCGGGAGTCATACAGACCGAGTTGGGTCGTTATATGGACCCGAGCGTCCTCCGAAACTTGATGCAGCAGATCGATCAGCAGCTTGCAGCCGAGGGTAAGGGTGCGTTCCGGTGGAAGACCATTCCTCAAGGAGCCGCAACTTCGGTATGGGCCGGTGTCATCGCTCCAGCTGACGAGATCGGCGGCCAATATTGTGAGAACTGCCATGTCGGCGTGATCGCGCCGGACCATGTCACGATCACGGGCGTGAGCGAGGGAGTCCGCGGATATGCGCTCGACCCCAAGAATGCTGAGGCACTTTGGAAGAAGAGTGAAGAAATGGTTGGAGAGTCTTTTTAGACGCCGGATTTCAGCCCAGCAAAAGCTGGATTGGCAGCCGAAGCAGCGGGCGATTATTGCCGACCTCGAACGAGGGACCTATTTCGAACCGGAACAGACTACGCACGCGGCCGGTTCGCGACCTGTGACCAACTTGCTTCACATTTTGGCTGTAGGTCCACTGGCCCGGTTATTGGATCAAGGCGTTTACTGTGCGTTGAATTGTTTGCGGAGGCTGGCCGAATGCCCGGAGGAACGAACGCCGCATGCGCTCGCGATTTCCAAAACCGTTCCTCCTGGCAATTTCCTCGGCGGAGAAGCGGCCAGCCTCCATCATCAACCGCGCAGATTCGACGCGCAGCCGTTCAATGGCCTTCGCGGGTGACTGTCCCGTTTCCTCCCTGAACAGCCGGCTGAATTGCCGCAGGCTCAGAAACGCGACGCGCGCTAAGGCTTGAACCGACAACGGCGCGCTCAAATGTTCTTTCGCGTAAGCGAGCGCGGTCTGGATGCGATCGGATTCCGCGTCCAGATCCAACAACGTTGAGAACTGCGACTGGCCGCCGGCACGACGGTGATAGACAACCAGTATTTTGGCGACCACGCGAGCGAGGTCGGCCCCAAGATCGTCCGCCAACAGAGCCAGCGCAAGATCTACGCCCGCGCTCATGCCGGCCGATGTCCAAATTGGCCCGTCGATCATAAAGATGCGATCTTCGTGGACCGCGATCTTGGGGTAGCGGCGCTGCATTTCTTTAGCGAAATACCAATGGGTGGTTGCTCGTCGACCGTCGAGCAATCCTGCCTCTGCGAGGACGAGCGCACCGGTGCAGATTGAAGCTATCCGGCGACTTCGATGAAAAGCGGATCGAAGATAGTTCAAAAGGCTGGGCGTAGCTGCCGGGGCTGGGATGCTGCCCGCAATGATGAGGGTGTCGAAGGTGCGGCGTTTGAACGACGAAGTCTGAATCCTAGATCCCAGCGAAGTGGCGACCAGTCCGCCGTGCTCCGAGAGAAGCGTGACTTCGTAGGCGTTCGACCCAATCTTCCAGTTCGCGGTTTCGAATACACTCGTTGCAGCCAAATTCATCGGAGAAAAAGCGGGATAGACGATCAAGCCGATTTTGCGCATCTGATTTCTCCGGTCTCAGTGTACGCTCCCTCGTTGCAAATGGCAGAAAAGGTTGCATATCCGACTGTCACGCCATGGTGTGGCGAACATCTGAGTAGTGAAGTTGAAGCACGAATGCATGCAGCGGGTAAGGGAGGCTTTGCATTCATGAGCGGAACGGAAATCAGACAGTTGGAGGCAGGGAACGGAGCGGAGTACCAGGCCCTCTTTCTGGAGGCGTTGCGGTCAGCGCCTGTGGCGTTTGCCGCGGACTACGATGAAGAGTCGGCTCGCAGTGCCGAGCAGATCGCCGAGCGGTTTCGGCGGGAGGTAATTTTTGGGGGATTCGTAAGCGGAAGGCTGTATGGGATCGCGACCTTTCTCCCGCAGATGCCTCTAAAGCGGAGGCACGTCGGGATGATCTGGAATATGTATGTGTCGGACAAGCAACGGGGGACCGGGCTTGCCGACATGCTCTTCAAACACGTTCTCGATGCGGCTAGTCTTAAAGTGGATCAAGTGGAGTTGTACGTCGCGGTTGACAACCCTCGGGGGCGAAAGTTCTATCGGAAATTTGGATTTGAATCGTATGGGGTGATGCCGAGGGCACTGCGAGTACAGGGTGAGGACTATGACGCATTGATGATGGTGAAGAAATTTCGATGACAGCGCGCGACAACATCACGGGACATTATGGCGGTGATGGCGAGATCGCTCGCCGCATCGATGAGCAACTGCGTTTGTCGGGTGTCGCGGACGATCATAACTTGTCGCCGAGCGACGTGGCGGCTGTCGACCAGTTTCACGTGGGAGGTCTTGAGGCGACGCAGGAGCTTGCGCGATTGTTTTCGCCGTCACAAGGGTCTTACGTTCTGGATATTGGTTCAGGGCTAGGCGGTCCTTCGCGTTATCTGGCGGCCAATTACGGCTGCCGCGTAATCGGAATCGACATCACCGAAGAATATTGCCGCATCGCTTCGGTTCTCGCGGCACGCATGGGGCTCGAAGATCGAGTGGAATACCGTCATGGCGATGCCCGTGAGCTGCTCTTTCCCGATGGAACATTCGATGGCGCGTGGACCCAGCACGTGTCGATGAACATTGCCGAGAAAAAGCAGCTGTACCAAGGAATACGCCGGATTCTCAAGACGGGCGGGCGGTTTGCATTGCACGACGTCGTCCAGCGTACGCCCGGGCCCATTCTATTTCCGGTGCCGTGGGCCCGTACGCAAGAGATCAGTCATCTTCAGTCGATGGAAGCTATGAGGAAAACGATCCTGGATGCGGGATTTGTCTTCATTGCGTGGAATGACGTCACTGAAGGCGCGTCGCGGTTTCTTGATGCGATGGCAGCCCGCAGCAGGACCGCAGAGACGCCGCGTCTGGGACTGCATCTCGTGCTGGGGCCGGATTTTCCGGAGATGGTGAGGAACTTTCGGCGAAATCTCGCGGAAGAACGGTGCGGTGTCGTCCAAGCCGTATTCCAGCGCGTTTCGTAGTTGACTCGGTCCGGATTCAAGCTCCATCCAGAATGATTCGATTTTCAAGTTGTAAGCGAACGCCAGGAGTCGAGCGTGCAATGAAGAGCAGTCCGCAAAGCTTTGCGCAAGTGACATTCTTACGTCGTCTGCATTAACTGCTGAGGTGAACTCGCACTGTTCAAACATCGCAGCCCTCCTGTACACGCATGACCATGAGTGTCACGTCGTCCCGTTGTGGCTGGCCATTCGCGAATGCGGACACTTCTTCCAGGATGCAGCGAATGATTTGCTCTGGCGTTCCATCGCTGCAAGAGCGCAGTAGGCTATCCAGCCTTTTTTCTCCCCAAAATTCGCCATCGGGGTTATCCGCCTCCGTAATTCCATCGGTGTAAGCAACCAGAACATCGCCAATTTCTAGCTGGAAAGAGGTGGTTGCAAAGTGCGCGTCAGCCGAAATTCCCACGGGCATCGCTTCCGATTGCAAGTGGAACATCTGGCAGGACTCCTTTCGCGGGCGAACGACAATCGGTGGATTGTGGCCGGCATTTACGTATTTCAATACGCGCGTGGCCGGTTCGTATTCCGCATAGAAAAGAGATGCGAAGAAATTTGTGGGAGAAGCCTCATAGACGAGGCGATTGACGTCGCCAATGAGCGTCGAGAGGTCCAAATGGGGATGCAAAGCTTGCGCACGAAGCGAGGCTTGCAGACTGGCCATAAGCAGGGCCGCACCGATTCCTTTTCCGGAGACATCTCCGATCGCGATGCCCCAGCGGCCACCCTCCAAGGAGAGAAAGTCGTAGTAGTCACCGCCAATTCCGTGAGCGGGCTGGTAGAAGGTCTCGCAGGAAAGACACGGAATGGAGAGAGTATCGGGCGGAAAAAATGCCTGTTGAACATCCTTCGCGCCTTCCAAATCCCGGCGAATCGCTCTGTGAAATCCAGAATCGGATTCCGATTTCTTGAGAAACTCCACAATTGTCTCCACGTGATTGCGCAACAGAAGTCCGGCTTCTCTTCCTCGCCCTTTCCCAAGAGCGTCGATGATGGGTTGGTGCGATTCAGCGATTTCGGGAAAATCCCGTGAAATCTTTCCGATCACACCCCGAATGCGCAGATCGACAGCCAAGGAGTCCCACATACGAAGGAGGACTTCGTTCTGAGATGCTTGCAGAATGTGCCGGTGGAATGCGACGTCGTGTTCCGTGAAGGAATCCAGGTCGAGCCGGCGAAGCGCCGCGCGCATGGCATCCAGCTCGTGTTGTAATCGGGCTGTCTTGCCTTTCAGGTGTCGCGCCGCGGAACGCCCCCCGATTTCCTCCAAGGCGGCGCGTATCTCATAAGCCTCTTGCATCTCTTTCGGGTCAGGAGAACGAAAGACTACCGACCCGTTTCCCGCAATCGTAACCATTCCGAGAGTCTGGAAATCTCGAAGAACCTTTAGCACGGAGTCCTGATCCAGGTGATACCGCGCCGCGAATTCGGACAGCTTCACTGACTTTCCAATGCGGACCCGGCCACTAAATAGCTCGCCCGCCAATCTAACCCGCGCCAGCTTGTCGGCTTGTCCATTCGAAACAGCGCCCGCTGGCGTTCCCTTCTGTCTATGTTCCAGCAAAATCATGCTCCCCTCGCTCCTTGATGAATTTCGATGTTTGTTCCCGGCCAGGCGCCGTGCTTGATGGCACGGCCGTCCAACCCGTTTCACGCCCGGCTGCAAAGCTCGTTCCTTTGGTGAGAGAGTACGCATCCAAGGAGACTTGCGTGTGAAGTTCCCGTGGGGTTTCCGTGGAGTCTTTGTGAGGGGTGCTATGTTCTTGAAAATAGGGCTTTTGATCGGACTCTTTGACCAAGTGGAAGCCCTAAAATCGGCCTGTCATGCACGCGTAAAGTAGGCGATAAGCCGCTGCGGTATGATCGGAGCGGTTTGGTCCTTGCGGTGGTGCTTTTTATGCCCAGAACGGAACAGGTTTTAGTGATGAAGTCCTTCGGGTCATTCCGGCTTGACGCCGCGAACCAGTGCCTTTGGAGTGGTGAAGAGCGCGTCCGAATCGCTCCGAAAGCATTCGATGTGCTCCGCTATTTGGTCGAGAACCCGGACCGACTGGTCACCCAGGACGAGATTCTTGAGGCCCTCTGGCCAGAGACCCATGTAAATCCCGAGGTCCTCCGCAAATACATCCTGGACATACGGAAAATCCTCGGAGACCGCTCCGACAAACCCGTGTTTATCGAAACAGTGATGAAGCGGGGATATCGATTCGTCGCTCCCGTGACGGATGTCAGCACAGTTGAGCCGATACCCGAGCCTGCTTCCGACACGGTCCCGGAGCAGGATCGTTCCGAAACGGCAGCGTCACAGCCGCCCGTTCCTTCGGGCAGCCGCTGGCTGCGCAAGGTAGCGGTGCTAGCAGCCTTGGCTATTATCCTAACCTTAGTGGGTGCTTACTTCTGGCCCGTACGCAATAGGCCCAACCCTCGGCCCCTGACCAATACCTCCGTCGCGACCTCCATCGCGGTGTTGCCCTTCGCGGACATGAGTCCCGGGAAAGACCAGGAGTATTTTTCGGATGGACTCGCGGAAGAACTGATTAACAGTCTCGCCAAAATCTCAGGCCTAAAAGTCGCGGCTCGATCATCCGCTTTCCAGTTCAAGGGCCGGAACGAAGACTTGCGCAGTGTCGGGCAGAAGCTTGGGGTGGCCAATGTGCTTGAAGGCAGTGTGCGGAAAGAAGGGAATCGAGTGCGAATCACGGCCGCGCTGACCAAGGTGGACGATGGTTTTCAAATCTGGTCGGAGACCTATGACCGCACGATCGACGATGTTTTTGTAACGGAGGATGAAATCGCGGGCGCAGTAAGCCAAGCCCTGCAAGTCAGGCTGCTGAGCGGCAATGGCACCCAGCTATCGGCAAGCTCTCGCAGCAACAATCCCGCGGCGTATCAAGCGTATCTGCAGGGCCAATATTTCGTCGCCCGGGGACAAGACAAGGAAGACTTGCAGAAGGCTCTCTTGTACGCGGACCAGGCCGTCAAGCTCGACCCCAACTATGCGCCCGCCTGGGCACAGCGCGGCCAAGTCGTGCAAGCGCTCGCGAGAATCTCGCTCATCAACGACGCCGAGGGATTTCGCGCAGCACGAGTGAGCGCGGAGAAGGCGATTTCGCTGGATCCAAACCTGGCCACTGGATACCTGGTGCTTGGCCTAGTCCAGATTAACTACGATTGGGATTGGGAACGCGCGGACGCTTCCCTCAGGAGAGCTGCGCTCCTCGAACCCGGCAGCGCGGCAGTCTTGGCTAATCAAGCGTACCTGGCGAAAGCCCTGGGCCAAATTGAAGACGCCATCGCACTCTACAAGCAGGCGATCGCGCTCGACCCGCTGCGCGCGAATTTTCACCTCGCCTTAGGCCATATGCTGTACCTCGACGGCCGCTACGACGAAGCCCTGGCCCCGCTACAAACGGCCGAGGAATTGAACCCCCAGCTTTCCTCCCTCTACCTCACTCGCAGCATTATCTTCCTCGCACAGGGACGCCATGCGGAGGCTCTCGCCGAAATCGAGAAGGAGACCGGCGAGTGGCAGAAATTGTCGGGCGAAGCGCTGGCCTATGACGCCCTCGGTCGCCGCACCGAGTCGGATGCCGCCTTGAAAAAACTCATTGCCACCCACCAAAACGATTGTGCCTATCAAGTTGCCGAGGTCTATGCAGCCCGCGGAGAAACCGATAAGGCCTTTCAGTGGCTAAACCGTGCTATTCAACAGCGCGACCCCGGCACGCCTGAATTGAAAACCGGTCCGTTGATGAAGAGCCTCCGCCAAGATCCACGCTATGCCGAACTCCTGAAAAGGATGCGCCTTCCCGCTTGGTGACGAACGAGGACTCTGATATTAGAATGCGTTTCATTGGCCACGGGGTATACGAGCAGAGCTAGCCTTCCGAAGATCCTGAACCTGCCTATGATCCTGATGACTGAGGGTTCTGCGAAATGATCAGGGTAAAACTCATCGCGGCGGTGCTAGTAACGTTGGTGGCGTTGCGCGGGGTGTCGCAGGAGCATCGGCATGGGAATGGCGACAAGCTGGGAGAAGTGCAGTTTGCGACATCGTGCAACGGCGTGGCGCAGAAGGAATTTAATCGTGCGGTAGCGCTACTGCACTCCTTCCAGTTCAGCCGTGCCATTGAAGGATTCAACGCAGTGCTGGCGGAGGACGCGACCTGCGGAATCGCCTACTGGGGAATCGCCCTGAGCGATTGGAGTAATCCATTCGCGGAGGGAATGAAAGACCAGGATCAGTTGCAGGCGGGCCGGAAGAGCGTGGAACGCGGCAAGAAGGTGGGCGCAAAGACGGATCGCGAACGGGCGTATCTCGCGGCCGTGGGCAAATTATACAGCGACTACGAGAGCATACCGCAGCAAGCGCGCTTGCTCGCCTATCGCGACGCCATGCGGGATGTTGCGGCGAAATATCCGGAAGACCATGAGGCGCAAATCTTCTATGCGTTGGCGCTCACGGCTTCGGAAGATCCCTCGGACAAGACATATGCCGGGCGGCTCGAGGCGGGAGCAATTTTAGAGAAATTATTCGAGGAGGAGCCAACGCATCCGGGGCTGGCACATTACATTATCCATACGTACGACGTGCCAGCGCTGGCGGGACGCGCGCTTGTAGCGGCGCGGCGGTACTCGGAGATTGCGCCCGATGCGCCGCATGCGCTGCACATGCCTTCGCACACCTTCACGCGCATGGGCCGCTGGCAAGAGTCCGTCGACAGCAACCTGGCGGCAGCGGCAGAGGCGCGGCGCGAGGGTCAGACGGCAGAAGAGTTGCACGCCAGCGATTATGAGATTTACGCCTATCTGCAGACGGGGCAGGATGAGGCGGCGCGGCGGGTACGGGAGTCCCTGTCGGAGATTGCAGCACGCTTCGATCCGAAGGCGGTGATTAGCGGCGCGGGAGGGCCCGCCGCCGGATATTTTGCGCTGGCGGCGATACCGGCACGCTACGCGCTGGAACGTCAGGACTGGAAGGAGGCCTCACAACTGGTGGTGCGGGAGACGCCGTTTCCACAGACGGATGCCATGACGTGGTTCGCGCGCGGACTGGGCGCGGCACGACTGAGGGAAGAGGCAGCGGCGAACCAGTCAGCGATGGCGCTGGAACAGGCCCGGGAGAGGCTCTTGAGGGCCGACGAAAAATACTGGGCGCTGCAGGTGGAAATTCAGCAGCTTGCGGTCAGGGCTTGGGCTGCGCTAGCGGCAGGTAAAAAAGAAGAGGCGGTGCGGCAGATGAAGGCGGCGGCGGAACTGGAAGATGGGACGGAGAAAAGCGCGGTCACGCCGGGACCGCTGGCCCCAGCGCGCGAGTTGCTCGGCGAGATGTTGCTGGAGTTGAATGAGCCTGCACAAGCATTGGAACAATTCGAAGCCACGTTGAAAAAGGAACCTGGACGCTTTCGCGCACTGTATGGAGCGGCGCACGCGGCGCAGCTCAGCGGAAACCGCGATACGAGTCAAAGATATTTTCGCGACCTGATCAAGGTTTGTGCTCACGCCGACAAGCCTGGAAGATCAGAACTCGCTGAAGCAGGCTCGCAAACGGCGGCTTCCGATTAGCCGACCACACGGGAACTATTTCGTTTAATGGACGCAAACGTTCGCGCAAGTAGCGAACATTGTTGCACAACGACCGGATCGCGAGTTTTTCTTATTGCTGTTGCAGTTCACCTCATGCGGCGGAGATCTAGCAGGCTGCGGAAAAACTCGAAAATATGTCATTCCGAACCCCGTTCGGTTTTTGAACGGGGTGAGGAATGTGCTTTTTCCTTGGCTTTCTTGCGAACAGCAGATCCCTCACCCGCAAACGACACGGGTTCGGGATGACAAACGCGCCTTTTTCCGCAGCCTGCTAGGCTCCTCTTGTCTTGACAAGGTTGTGTGCGGACGCCGCGGAGGAGAATAGAGGTATGAGGCCTTCGGCTAGTGTTGGGTGAGTCAGGACCGCATCACGCAGTGCGGTATAGGGCAGCGCCGCTATCATCGCAACCTGGACGGCGGCCAAGACTTCTCCCGCGCCGACACCGAAGGCCGTGAAGCCGAGGATGCGATCGCTGTCAGCCTCGGCGAGGGCCTTCACGAACCCGCGGGTCTCTGAAAGCGAGCGTGCACGCAGGTTAGCTTCCATCGGGACTTTAAACAGGCGATAGGCGATCCCTTGAGCTTGCGCTTCTGTTTCACTTAGACCGATGTGGGCGAGTTCGGGATCGGTGAACAGACAATAGGGGACTTGCCTGCCGGTGGTCACACGGTTGCCGCCGGTTAAATTGGCATGGACTACGCGGAAATCGTCGACGCTGATGTGGGTGAACTGGGGGCTGCCTGCGACCTCGCCGATGGCCCAGACGCCGGGCGCGGTGGTCTGCAGACGTTCGTTGACCTTTATATATCCACGGTCGGTGAGTTCAACGCCGGTCAGTTCCAGGCCGAGTCCTTCGGTGTTCGGATTGCGGCCTGTTGCGACCAATATATGAGTACCCTTTAGGGTTTTCTCCATTCCGTTCTGCTGGATGACGGCGTTCACCGAGACGCCCGATTTGCCGGACACTTGCTTGATCTGGGCATTCAGGAGCACGTCGACGCCTTCATCTGCGAGCAGGGTGCCAAGAGCCTCGCATACGTCCGGGTCTTCTTTGGACATCAATCGTGCATTGCGATCAATCAGAGTGACTTTGCTTCCGAATCGCCGCATGGCCTGGGAAAGCTCCACTCCTATGTAGCCACCGCCGATAACGAGGAGGTGTTCGGGGACTTGGCCTAATTCGAGCGCCTCGATGTGCGTGAGCGGTTGTGCTTCCGCAAGACCAGGAATTGCTTCCAATGCGGCGCGCGTACCGGTGCTGACGATCACATTCGTACCGCGAAGTTGACGAGTGCTCCCATCGGGGAGGGTGGCCTCCACAGTTCTGGGAGCAACGAAGCGGCCGGTGGCCAAAATAAACTCGGCGCCGGTCTGGCGGTAATTTTCCATGTACATCTCGTTCAGGCCGCGGACCATCTTGCGTTTGCGTTCCCGGACGCCGGACATGTCAATCGTGAAGCCGTCGTGAGCAATGCCAAACTCTTTGCTTCGGCGAACGTAGTCCACAACTTTCGCGCTGTGGATAACGTTTTTGCTGGGAAGGCACGCGATATTAGGGCAAGAGCCGCCAATATACTTGCGGTCGACGACTGCGACGCGCTTGCCTTCGCCGGCAAACGTCCACGCAGCGACGGTCGAGCCCGTGCCGCCACCGAGAATCACGAGATCAAAATCTTCCGGCTGCGTGTTCTTACTGGCCTGGGGGGATAGAGAGGTTTCGGTGCTGTTCATGCGGATTTTCCTTTCCGAGCGACAGGTTCACGCTTTGCTTGCATTGATTTCATGAGCGCGGCAGACGATGCTCCTTCGAGCGACAGTCCATAGCCAACTTCCCGCACGATGCGTTCTTTCAACGGTTGAATAAAGTGGATGCGGGTGTTGCGGCGCGTCACTTCCGGCGCTTTCAAGTAGAGCTCGGCCAATTCCCGCGCCCGGCTGAGCGCCTTACCGCTCGGCACAACTTCGGCAACCACTCCCCATTCATGCGCGGTACGCGCCGGGAGCGGCTGTGGGTTCAGCAGGAAGGCCTCGGCTCTTCCGGCTCCGGCGCGGTAACTCCAGGTGGTAAAGATGCCGTCGCCGGGCGCAACGCCCGCGGAGAAGTGGGCTACATCTTGGAAGGTCGCACCCTCCCCCGCCACAATGACACTGGCAAGCAGCGCGTAGTCTGAGTGCACATGGGCGCGTCCCTCGATCGCCGCGATGACCGGCACGCGGATGTTGGCTATGTTTTCCAACACCTGAACACCTTCGTCGTGAACCTGACTCCAGACGCCGGGATCGGTGACATCGCCGAAAGAGGACCAATCGACATCAGTAATGAATTCCCCACCTGCGCCCGTGAGGATTACGATCTTGTTCGCCCTATCTTGCGCAATGCGGTAGAAGGCATCGACAAATTCCGTGTGAGCTGGCGCGCTCATAACGAACGGCCCGCCGTTGCCGTGGAATTCAGCAACCAGCACACCTTTGTCATCTCGTGTCAGCTTCAGGTTGTGATAGGCGTTAAAGTAGTCGTCTTGACGTTGCATAGTATTCTCCTCTTTGTATTGCCCTAACTGGGCGCTCATCCGAAATGCGTATTCGACGCCAGCACATGGATCTCAGGTGGCCACAACGAGACCGCCTGCGGCACGAATCACCTCGCCGGTGATCCAAGCTGAATCGTCCGAGGCCAGGAACACTGCCAGTGGAGCGATATCACTGACGCGACCTAGCCGGCCGAGAGGCGTCTTCCCGGCCAGAGCGGCGCCGGCGCCGCCCTCAAAAGTTCCTGCGGCTGCATTGCCTTCGGTTTCTGTATGACCGGGAGCGATGGCGTTGACGCGTATCTTGCGGGGCGCCAGTTCGAGCGCCAATCCCTTTGTCAGCGTTTCGATGGCGCCTTTCGTGGAAGCGTACAGCAGAGCTCCCGGGACCGGATGCGAGCCGACAATGGAACTGAGGTTGATGATGCTCCCGCCGCCGGCCCCGAACCGCTTGATCGCCTCTTGCACGGTGAGAATTGTCCCGAGAACATTGATGTTGTAGTGGAGGTGAAAGCTCTCTTCGGTGATCTCCGCGATGGCGCCGAAGCGGAATACCCCGGCGTTGTTGACCAAAACGTCTAGTCTTCCGAACGCGGAGTCGACTTCTTTGAATAGCCGCGCCACATCCGCGGCCTTGGATACGTCGGCTCCGACCGCGATCGCCTGGCCGCCGTTGCCGGTGAGCGCCTGAGCGACGCGTTCGGCGCCTTCACGGTCGGAGGAATAGTTCACGGCCACGCGCGCGCCAGCGGCTCCCAAGGCCGTGGCGATCCCAGCGCCTATGCCTTTAGAGGCGCCGGTCACTATGGCTACTTTGTTGGACAGTGTGCTCATATTTCACTATTGTTCTTGATCCGATGTTCTTGACACGACTCGCCGTACCTCCGAACGTCCATCGCGGGGAATTGCACCTCGCGCGCATGAAAATCTCGATCCATGCCTTTTGATGCTAAAGAGCGTTGAAACCGCCACCATTCAATTTTGCGCAATTTTGCGTGGTGAACAAATCGCCGATACCCGTCCCTTATTGAAATATGGAAGGTTGCCGGTTGATCGCCCGAAAATGGCGGTGACGGGTCGGATGGCCGATTACATTGTGAGGACGGCGCGGAACCGGGTCTTGCCATCCGCAACGCGGTCGTAGGCCTTGGCGGCCTCGGCCAATGGGTAAGTCTCGACGATCGTTTTGACTTTCCCTTGCGCGACGAAATCAAGAGCTTCGTAGAGATATTCGGGACCATTCTGCTGGCTGCCGATGATGCGGATGCGCTTCATGATGAGATCCATCAGGGAGACGGAGAGTGGCTCGGCGTCCGCGCCCATTGCGATCAAGCGGCCGTCTGGCCGTAATCCCTGAATGCTGTCCACCATGGACTTCGTCGAATTGGAAGTGCTGAGGATGATGTCGGCACCGCCCGCCGCGGCAAGGCTCTTTCCGTCGCGGACAATTTCATCCGCGCCGAGTTCGCGGATCAACTTGTCTTTGTCAGGGGAGTGGGAAATGGCGATGGTCTCGAAGCCCGTTGCCTTCGCGTATTGCACGGCGAGGTGTCCAAGGCCGCCGATTCCAAGCACGGCCACGCGCTCGTGCGGCTGGGGATCGGCCCAGCGCAGCCCGCTGTAGACGGTGTAGCCCGCGCAGAAGATCGGAGCTGCTTGCTCGTAGGAAACTTTGTCGGGAATCAGATAAGTTGCGTCGGTATTCATCAGCATGTACTCGGCGTGGCCGCCTTGTGCCTGAATTCCTGTGCCCTGCATGTAGGGACAGAACATTCTGCGACCACGCTGGCACCATTCGCAGCGCCCGCAGGTGGATTGAACCCAGGCGGTACCCACGCGGTCGCCCACCTTCCGCGTCGTGACGTCGGGAGCAACGGCAACGATCTCGCCCACTGGCTCGTGGCCTAAGATTCGAGGAAATGGTCCGGGAAGGTGCCCGAGCGTCAGATGTACATCGGTGTAGCAGATGCCACTCGCATGCATTTTGACGAGGACCTGATTCGGTCCGGGTTGAGGTTGCGGAACGTCTTTGATCTGCCACGAACTGCTGACCGCGGGAACGACTGCAGCTTTCATAACGCTTCCTCCTAACGGAGTTTCGATGCGAGAGGATTTGCGTTCGGCTCATGGTTTTGGGCGCCCTAATCGGCAAGCGCACCGATCAGGACTTTACGGGCTTTATGGGCTTGATGGGGGTGTGTTTGGAGGGGATGAAGATCGTGCCGGGGATTTCTACGTTGAATTTCTTGGCGTAGTTGCCTTGGTTGACGGCTATGCCTACGCGGCCTCGGGAGTCGATGTAGAGAAGGGAGTCGCCTACCGGGACGTCCATGAAGGTCTTGCCGTACGGGAAGGTTACGGGCTTTTTGTTGATTTGGACAGGGATTTTGTCTCCTACTACGTAGCCTAATTTTTGGAAATCCTCGCGGGGGATGTCGGTGATCAGGGAGCCGAAGGGGTCGTCCAGACCGATGAGGTCGCCTTCTATGCCTTTTTCGGTTACGACCGCGGTTTTTGTGGTCAGGCGGACGAGTTCGGGGAGCGCGGGGCCAACGAGATTATAGTCCCAGCCTGCGGCGAGGTGGGCTGCGGCTGGAGAGAAGATGTCGCGGCCGTGGAAGGTGGAGGAGACGGCGGCCTGGATCATCCAGTTTTGGTTGGTGATTTCGCGAGCGGAGTCGAAGCCGTCGCGGTCGAGGGTGGGGGTTAGGACGCCGTTGTCCGGGGAGACGAAGTATTGGCCTTTCTTGGATTTGGCGATGATGGCTTTGCGGGTGGTGCCTACGCCAGGGTCGACGACGATGAGAAAGACGGTGTTCGCGGGGTGGTAGGGGGTGACGCCGTAGAGGAAGCGGGAGGCTTCTTCGATGGAGAAGGGGGTTACCTGGTGGGTGATGTCGGTGAGGCGAACGTCCGGGGCGATGCCGTAGATTACGGCGCGGCAGATGGCGACGGCGTCATTGGCGGTGCCGAAGTCGGTCATGAAGACGATGGTGGGGCGGGTGGTGGAGGCAGTTTGGGGCGCGGCGGGAGATTCCTTTAGAGCGGGTTGTTGCTGGCAGGCTGAGCAGAAAAGGACGAGAGTGACTGAAAGCGTGAGCAAGCGAGTCCGCAAGATCAATTCTCCGAAGTATCGGTATGGGAACGGGCCGAAATTTGATGGTTTTGTCCGCAAACGGACAAGTATACCTGAAGGCGTCAGAGAACTTTAACGCGTAAGGGGCAAGCAGAATTCTGACGGAATACGTTGGAGCGGTGCGCGGAATTCTGTAAGCTTAGGTGCCGTTTCTTCGCCGGTTGTCCGCCCGCGCAAAGCGGGTAGGGGCAAACAGCGCCCGCTTCGGAAGGCGGCCGCTACGGCGAATTCATTTCGCAGCTAACAATCCGCTCAGCCTGTACGTTCGGGGGAAGTCCGACGATTGATTCATATAAAGGAGAACTACTGTGCGCCGAAGTGTCTTTCTGGGGATGGTTTTGTGCTTACTGGGAGTAAGCGCGCGAGCCGATCAAGTGACTTTGAAGAATGGGGACCGCATCAGCGGGACTATTGTGAAGGTGGATGTTAAGGCCGACGACAAAACCAAGACGGAGTTGCTGATCAAAACGGAATTTGCCGGAGACGTGACGGTGCAATGGGATGCGGTGACGGCGATCGTGGCGCCGGAAGCGCTGCACCTGACGTTGAAAGATGGGCAGACGGTGGTGGGACCGGTCACTACGGTGGATGGGAAGTTCGATGTGACCACCGCGACCACCGGGGAAGTTGCGGCGCCGAAGGATACCGTGGTGACGGTGCGCAACGATCCGGAGCAAAAGGCGTACGACGCGGAGGTCGACCGGCTGAGGAATCCACACTTGCTGGACTTCTGGAGCGGCTTGGTGGATACGGGGTTGAGTCTGACGCGGGGGAACTCTGCGACGCTGAGCTTCAACCTGGCGGCGAAGGCGGTGCGCCAGACAGCGAAGGACAAAATTACGGTGTATTCGACGGCAGTCTATGCCACCGACGACACGAATCCACCAAATCGAACGACCGCGCATAACATCATTGGCGGCATTCGGGGCGATTTCAATCTGAACGAGCGGGTGTTTGTGTTTGGCTTCACGGATTTCGAATACGACGAGTTCCAGCACCTGGACCTGAGAAATGTGCTGGGCGGCGGGTTGGGGTACCACGTATTCAAGAGCGCGAATGCCACGTTTGATGTGTTCGGCGGCGCGGACTTTCAGCAGGAATATTTTTCTCCGAATCCGCCAACCACTTTGACGAATACGACGCGAAAGACGGGGGAAGTGGTGGTGGGGGAGGAGTTGGACGCGAAACTAAATGGTCGAACGACGCTCAGTGAGAAGGCGTCGTTTTTTCCTAACGTGAGTGATACCGGTGAGTATCGGTTCCAGTTTGACGCGAGCGCGGCGACGAAATTGAAGTCGTGGTTGAGTTGGCAGGTGACTTACAGCGATCGGTATATCAGCAATCCGCTTGTGGGGCTTAAGGGGAATGATCAGATTTTGTCTAGCGGATTGCGGGTTACGTTTGGGAAGGCGAAGTTTTAGGCAAAAGGCAAAAGGCAAAAGGCAAAAGGCAAAAGGCAAAAGCTTTAACGCAGAGGGCGCAGAGGCCGGAGCACAGAGGTCACGGAGAGTCTTGGGTGTGACTGAAGCAGGTCGCTGAATAACGGTGGGTGCTCCGAGTGGGAATTGTGCCTGGGTTGACGCCGGGTGGGGCAAGCCCCGCCCCTACAAGGGATCGGCACGCCCCTGCGGGGTGTGGTTACTGGGCTTCGGCTGTTACTGATGCTGGTGCGTGGGTTGTTAGGTACCACTCTACGGTGGGGGCGCGCTGGTATTTCAGGCGAGTGCGGGTGGATTCCGCGGCTGAGGCGCTGCCGAGCTTTTCCTGGGCGATCGCGAGCTGCTGTAACGCCAGCGGTGAGTGTGGATCCGAGGCTAGCTCATCGGCGGCGTTGGCGAAGTCACCCTGCGCGAATAAAGCGTACCCTCGCGCGGACTCGTAGTTGTTTTCGACAATCAGGTCGCGGGTGATGGCGGCGCTGCGTTCGAGTTTGGCGATGGCTTCTTGGGCGAGGTCGGTCTGACCGCTGGCTGAAGCGATGCGGGCTTCTTCGCGCAGCACCGATGCCAGGGAAATATTGCGGTCGGGCTCGCTCATGCCCACGATCGGCTTCTGCACGGAGACTTCGAGGGCACGCAGTTGATCGAGTTCGGAGGCCCGGTCGGCTGAAAGCTGGGCGCGGCCGAATGCGATTTCGAATTGAGCGTAGGGATCCTTTTGGCGGCGAGCCAGTTCCAGGAGCGAATCCAGGGATTTGCGACCGAGTTCCGGCTGGCCTTCCCAGAAGGAGACCAGCGCTTTCTGAAATTGGGCATGGAGGCGGTCGCGGGAATTGGTAGCCGACGCGGTGACCTTGTCATAGGCGGAGAGGGCGCCGGAATAGTCGCCCATGAGGGTACGGGTGTCCGCGATGCCGATTTGGGAGCTGTAAAAATTGGTGATGATTTTTAACGCTAAGTTGTAGTGCTCGAGAGAACCCTGATCGTCGCCGGCAATGCGTAGAACTTCGCCAAGGGAGTCCTGAGGATTGGGCTGATTGGGCTCCAAGGAAGCATAGCGCTGCAGGAAACTGACCGCTTTGGCGGGATCCGGGTCGCCGGTTTCAATGTAGGAGTATCCCAGCATGTTGAGGACGGGCGGGAAATTGGGGTCGATGTCGAGAATCTTCTCCATCATCTTGCGGGCGCGGCCGTAGTCCTGCTGAAAGTAGAGCCATTCGGACGTGAGATAGAGGACGTGCTTATCGGTCGGGAAACGGGCGAGCAGATCGTTCATGGCTCCGATGGCGGCGAGGTTGTCGCCCAGCTGAACATCGACCATCCAATTGATAAGGAGTTGCTCGTCAGGGGTCGCTTTGGAGGCGAGGGCCTTGGCACGCTTGAGAGCCTCGGTTGCGGGTTGGGTGCGATTTGCGGCGTAAGACCAGACCGCGTAGGCGAGGGCGAAGTGGGGATCTTTTGTGGTGGCCTGATGAGCGTTGGATACCGACATGTCGAGGAGCACGTTTTCGTACTGGTCGATGGACTTTTCCAGGAGCTTGCGGGCGTCGTCGGACTTCGTAGCTATAGGAACGGTTCCGAAGAGCTGGCGTTGGGCGATCGGGCCGATGGGCGCGATAGGGCTGGCAGGGGTGGCGGGCACGGCTTCCTTGCGCCCGGTCTCTTCCACGTGAGCGGCGGGAGGCTGCTGCGCCCAAGCTTGTGCGGCAAAGAGGGATGGGAAAATCAGCAGCAAATAGCGCACAGCAAAGCGATTCATGTAATACGCTCCCGGCCCAAAGATTAAGAAAGTTGAGCGAGCCCAGAAGCCACCGTATCGTCTGAGCGCTCGCAGCGGATACTGGCCTCACGGGCAGGTGTGCGCTTTGGTAAAACGATTGATGGATTAGCCACAAAATGTCTGAGGGCGCACGGTTAGACACAAGGCGCGAAAAGGGCACTTGTGCGAGTCACCCGGTGGTCCTAATACTTCAGGTAACTCTCCCGAAAGGTGATGTGGGAACCATGAACGGAAAGACCTGGGGCCAGCGGCTCGGATTTTTGGCCGCTTTTATTGTGGCATTGATGCTGGCGCTGCCGTCGTTTCCGGCGGCCAAGAACATCGCCGTGATCATGTCGGCCGGAGCCAAGCTGCAGGATGTGCAGTTGTCGGAGTTGGTGAAATTGTGCAAGGGCACGCAGAAGAGCTGGGTGGATGGGAAGAGCTTCACACTGGTGATGACTGATCCTGGGGCGCCGGAGATGCATCCTGCAATCCAAAAGCTATTCGGCATGGCTCCGGCGGACTTAAAGGCCGCGCTGGGAAAACTGAATGAATCGCGGACGTTGATCAAGATCGTGGACAACGATGCCGATTTGCTGCGCACCGTGGAGGAGACGCCGGGGGCTGTGGGAATCGTGGATGTTTACGCGATCAACAGTTCGGTGAAGGTGCTGCGGGTGGATGGAAAGCTGCCGTTTGATGTGGGCTACGCTCTAAAGGGGAACTAGGAGCGTAGGTTGCTGCTTCGTTCGAGGATCGTTTCGGAATCTCACCTCTCATTTAGCGTCTAACCCTATTTGTTTCAATCTGTTTCCCGATTTTTGTGCCTTGAATCACCATCCATTTGAATGTGCGCCGCTACTCTGTTCGACCCCAATTGGGGTATTGGGATCGGGTCCCAGGGTGGCCGAAGGGCGCCACAGGTCTACCACCCAATCTTGGAGCAATGCGACTCTGGACGGTTGCCAGGGGTTGATTTTGAGCGGCGAACCGCCTGAACGTCCGGTCAGGTTTCCCTCAGGCAGGTCAGGCGAATCCTTGACGAAGAACGAGCGAAAGCTCAGAATCCATCTAAAGCTTGTTTTATCAATCGCTTACTCTGTCTCAGATTGAAACGACAACGTACTAGGCCGGTCGTTTAAAGGCGAAAATGTGACTTGTGTACCATCGCGTTTGCTCTCCCACTCGTGTCAAATGGTACAGGTACGGCGATGACCAAGACGAGTGGACAGGTCAGCGCATCGAAAGAAGCCGGAGACGAGGCAACAGGAGTCACGAAACGACCGGCGAGTTGTCAGGGTTAAGGGGAGCGAGGCCAAGAGATGAAAACCAAAGACAACAGCAGGACGTGGATGTGGTGGTTCCTAGGGGTTGGGGGAGCGCTGCAGCTGTACTTCGTCAGGGAGCTGCTGGCGGCATTCGCGCTGTTCGCGGCGGTCTTTGCGGTTTTCGGTGTTGTGATCGCCACCTTGTATATGTTGCAGAAGGCGTGGGCCGTCGGCGTGGAACGCGTCGCGGAGAGCGGGCATCCGGTGGTGAGTATGGCAAAGCGGAGCGTGTCCGCGGTGGAAGATCTGGCTCGTCGGCCGTTGCGGCGCCCGGGTTCTGCGGCCGCGCACTAAGTTCGGAAGTTACCGACGAGACGACTTAATCGAGGTTTTGTAGGTTTGCAGGGCACACACGGACCGGGGTGAAATTGGCCTCGAATCTGTGGCAACACGAAACATAAGTGGAAACAAAACATGAAACAAAGGGCCAACCGGACTTGAGACCGGTTGGCCCTTTTCATTTAAGTCCAGGCGGGCGAACCACCATTCCGGAAAGCCAAGGCACAATATACGACGCCACGTAGTCGGTTTAAGGAGTCGCTGCACTACCTGGCACGGCGCTGTTCGCTTCCTTGGGGGTAGCTAAACGCACTACCGACATCTTCCCGTCTGCTCAAGGCTTTGTGTTACGCTTTGCGGCCGTTGAGGAGGATGGGATGAAAATGCGGGGAATTTCGTTCGTGCGGATGGCTGGTTTGGTCGTTGGGCTGGTGGTTGGTGTCGGAACGATGGTGCCGGGCGTATTCGGCCAAGCTAAGCAAAAGCAAGTGGCGACGAAGAAGGTCGCCGTACGTGCGGGTCGCTTGATTGACGGCAAGAGCGACGCGCCGGTGACGAATGCGTTGATCCTGATCGAGGGAGACAAGATCGTCTCGGTGACGCCGGGTGGGACCGCGCCCGCGGGTGTGGAGGTGATCGACCTTTCGAAAGCGACGGTGCTGCCAGGATTTGTTGATGTGCACACGCATGTGTTGCTGAACGGGGATATCACCGCTGAAGATTACGACGCGCAGTTGCTGAAGCAGTCGATCCCGTATCGAGCGATTCTAGGCGCACGCAACGCGCAGATCGCCCTGGATCACGGATTCACTACCATCCGCGACCTGGAAACCGAAGGGGCCATGTATGCCGATGTGGACGTGAAGACTGCGGTCGCGAACGGGGAAGTGCCAGGGCCGCGGATGCAGGTGGCTACGCGCGCGATGACGCCGACGGGGATGTATCCGTTGTTGGGCTACTCGTGGGAATTGAAGGTGCCGACCGGCGTTGAGTACGTGGACGGCGTGGAGGGGGCGCGTAAGGCTGTGCGTGAACAGATCATGTACGGCGCGGACTGGATCGAGTATTACTCCGACCGGAAATATCATTTTGAAGCGGACGGCGTGCTGCACAGCATGGTGAATTTCACGGATGAGGAAGCGAAGGCTATCGTGGACGAAACACACCGTCTGGGCAAGAAGGTGGCGGCGCACTGCATTGGTAGCGATGGGATCGCCGCGGGGCTACGCGCGGGCGTGGATACGGTTGAGCATGGCGACGGGCTAACTGACGCGTTAATCAACGAAATTGTGAAGAAAGGCGTGTACTGGGTTCCGACGATTACCGTGGGGGCGTATGTGGCGCCGGGACGCGGTGGAAATTGGACCAAAATGGTGGACCTGGAAAAAGTGGCGTTCCAGAAATCGCTGAAGAAGGGCGTCAAGATTGCGCTGGGAACGGATGCGGGCGGCTTCGACTGGAAAGAATTGAACCAGGCGAAGGAATTCGAATATTACGTGGAGTATGGCATGACGCCGATGCAGGCGATTCGCTCGGGAACAGTGGTGCCCGCGGAATTGCTGGGTTGGATCGACAAAATGGGAACGGTCGAGGCAGGGAAGTGGGCGGACATTGTGGCTGTGAGCGGCGACCCATTGAAGGACATTAGCGAAGTGGAGCGCGTGAAGTTCGTAATGAAGGGCGGGACCGTCTACAAGAATGAAGTCCACTGAGGCGCTGTTTGCCATTGTGCGCACAACCTTTCGACAGTTGGTAACCTCCATAAGCAGTATGGTGCCAGGCACCATTTACGGAGGTGATGTCGTGCGAAGGCGAACTCTTTTCCTCGGTGTAGTTGTTGCTGCGATGACGCTGGGCGCAGCCATTCCCCAGTATGGACAAAACGCAGCTGTAGAGCCTACAGACGCGGACAGCCGACACTCTATGGCTGTCGGCCTCCTGCGATCGATCAACACGGTGGAAGTCGTCTATCAAGCGGAGCACGGTTCGTACGCGAACTGGGACGATCTCCTAGCCAGTAAGGAATTTGCGGAGTATGCGAAGGAGTGTCTGGCCCACATTCCCGAGTTCGCGACGGCACACTTCACGAGGGGCCCGGAGATCTTGCCGGGGTGGAGGCTGCGTCTTAACCTGACGCAAGGCGGCCAGGGATACGATTTGTTGCTCGAAGACGCCACCGACAAAAAATGCGGGTACGCCGCGGCAACGGACGAGCGCGGCGTCATTCGGCAAAGCAAATGGATCGACTGCCCAATTTAACCGTTTAGCGCGCCGTCTCGAACAGAACATACCCGAATCTCAAGAGCACCGACACACTTCCAGAGTTGGCACGCGTCACAAGCGCTTGTACGGACACGCTGCGCTGGGCGAACAGAAGCGGCGCAGCGTGCTGTACAACCGTAGGTCTCGCTCGAACTAGCGCGACGCCTTTTTGGGCGGGGGGTTGGTGGTCACAGAGGAGCCGATGATGATCTTGCCGCCACCGCCGCTGGCCACAATTACGCCTTTAGCGGAGCTTGGCAAGCTCTTAGCGGCGTTCTGCATGGTGACCTGCAGGATATCGAAGTCAACCTCATCACTCGCCTTGGCGTCCGGGTCGGGCATGAAGCTGACACTGCCATCGGCAGGCAAGAGAACGTCGATGGCTGCGTGCTTGTCGTGGTCCGTCAAGCGAACAAGGTAGAAGACGCTGTCATTATTGTCGAACCGCACGGTTCCCCCGATGTTGACCGTCACGGTATCTTTGTCGGGTACTCCGTTGGTGACTGAGATGACGACAGGTGGCACTGCTGTGGTCGGTACCTGGATCCCTTTGGCCTTTGCTTTTGCTGTACCTGGAGTAGCCATGTTCTTTCTCCTCTCAACTTACTGCTTTCCGTTGGAGCGGAAACTCGGGTCGGCGAGCAGCGCTCGCAGCGCGCGACGCCGCTGAAGGTCGCTTAACGTACCACCTTTTTTCAAACTCCGCTGCGCATATTGCACGGCGCGCTTGCGGTCGCCAAGGTCCTCATACGTTTCCGCAACATCGGCAAGCACGCCTGGATCTTGGGGAGCCAGAGCCAAGGCGGAGTCCGCGCGGGCAATTGCTTTTTCGCGGAGCTTGTCCTCCGCATAAAAGGTGCTGAGGTTGGACTGCACGGATGCGTCCTGGGAGTTGAGAAGGGCGTTTTCTTCGAGAATGCTGATTGTTTTGGCGCGTGCCGCTTGCACGTTTGCCTGATCGTCGAGCCACTGATAGGAAACCAGCAGGTTGGCCCACACCCGCCAATCCTTATCATTCAGCGCCAAGGCCTTGTGCAAGGCCTCAGTGGCGTCGCCCCAGCGCTTTTGCGTCATGAACAGCCAGCCGAGATTCGAATACGCCTCGTAGTTCGGTGCTAGTTGGATGGATTTCTTCAGCGCCGCTTCGGCCGCCGCATCGTCCATCCCTATATTCTCGGCGCCGAGATTACTGTAGACCGCGGGATTGTCGGGCGTGAGCTCAATAACCCGCCGGTATTGCGCGATGGCGTCTTTCGGTCGATTCTGACGGTCGTAGAAATTTCCCAGCGCCGTATAGCCATCCCAGTAGTCGGGACGCAAGGCGATCGCACGTTTGTAGTTGGCTTCGGCCTCGGCGGGATGGTCCATTCGTTCGTAGACACGGGCCAGC
>Ga0073928_10000523_pt1 | contig 89229 bp, 68 predicted proteins | sample PaiPotPPA55metaG_FD_76969 | JGI IMG/M metagenome (GOLD analysis project Ga0073928, IMG submission 76969) | Iron sulfur acid spring bacterial and archeal communities from Banff, Canada, to study Microbial Dark Matter (Phase II) - Paint Pots PPA... ...
TCTCTCGCTCCGTAAAGCTCGCACTCCGTATGGCCGCGTTTTCCTGCTACGCCGTGTCATGGCGTAACTTTGCTACACTCGCGCACACCACACAAGATGTGGTTCGTTCACCGCTCACGATGTAATCATCTCGGAGAAACGTCACCATCTCCTCCTCGGACATCGGCGCGATTTTCGGTCTGCAATCGGTAGGGTCGTTCAATTGCGCGACACTTGGCAGATAGAGTAGATGCTCCAGGATGATCGTCTTGAGCCAATTAAGATGCTCAGCGCTTTGATATCGATAGAAATGGGAGCCTGTCGCCTTAGTCGGCGTGAAGGTCGTCATGCTTGATTACCTCGCAATCGTCACGACCTTCTGACTTTCGGCTTCGTTGTAGGTCGTTACCTTCTCCATCGCGTCGCGCAGGTCTTCCTCATCGGTTACATTGTACCTGCTGAACATCGAGTCGGTTTTCCAACCTCCCAGCTGGCGGGCAACATCTTTGCTGCAACCGCTCCGAACGAGTTGTCTCGCGGCACTTCTGCGAAGGTCATGAAATATGCGGCCTTCACAGCCGGCTTTCTTGCAGGCAGTCGCCCAGGATTTTCTGAATTCAGCGACGGGTTTGCCGACGCGATGGAACACAAGAGATGAAAGCAATACGCCAGAATCGGTTTTGATGGATCGCGCTTCCTTGCGCCGCTCGATCAGCTGGACTAGCTCCCCGACTACGGGCACGTAGTATGGTTTCTTGTTTTTGGAGTGCACGCCGCGAAGATAAACATTTCCATCGCGGACGTCGGACCATCAAGCCTTGCGATCGCATTCTTGCGCCAGCCCGTCAGGTATCCGAACAGCGCAAAGTCTTTCAGGTCGCGGAAGCATCGTTGTCACTGGCGGCACCATCACGCTGGTGTCGGGCGTCGGATCCGTTGGACAAGCGCAGCAGCCCGTAACTGGAAGCGGCGACGTTGCGCGGGTTAGCGGCGCCGGCGGCGTGAACGAAAAACCCAAATGAACGAGCAAGTGTCCATAGTGCGCCCGAAAAGGACTTCCCGACCTGGGGCACAATGCGTCACATTGTGGGGCTTTGACTCACCTCAGGACACAGGCATTCCGTGGATACGAGAGCTATTGACGACAAAGGGGTTATAAGATACGGTGCACCCTCTTGAGCAGTTCGGGCGTCTAATTGCATACTTATCGTTGAGGTCTTGGAGAAAACCTTATGAGCCCGGAAGCCAGACTAAAGGCTCTTTGCGAAGCAGAACCAGGAAGTTGGCTCGCCTTTTCGGAGGACGAATCACACGTCGTCGCTCACGGCAAGACGTATGATGAAGTCGTTGACGCTGCCGAGAAGGCGGGGGAATCGAACCCAGTGATTACACGAATCCCCAATGATTGGTCCGAGCGCGTCTTCGGATGCTGAAGTTGCAGTGCAAGGTTTGGCCGACGGCAGCAAGACCACATCCAGCATTTCCAAATGAACAATATCACTGGGCTCCGATCATCAATGTGCGCGTCGTTCATAAGCACAGTCCGCCAACGAAGTCTATCGAATGTTGGGTTGACTCAGGGTCACACGTATGCCTTTTCCACGCCAGCGTTTGTCATTCGTTGGGTATAAAGCGTGTTGAGGATGGAATCAAAGAAGAGTTTGGCGGGATCTTTAGGGATCCCCACCGGCCAGTTTACTTTCACAAGGTAAAGATCATTGTAGTTTCTGAGCAATTCGAGACGATGGCAGGATTTTCCTGGGACCTCGGCGTTACAGGTATTCTTGGGCGTCGGGGATTTTTTCAGAACTTTGTTACAACAATTGACTCTTCCGGAAACCCACCGCACGTCGAGTTGCAAAAGATCAGTTCCCACTAGCGCATTCCGACAATTCAGAGAAGCCTGAAAAAAAGGAAATCAAATTTTCGCTAGTCAAGTGACGGGTTCCCTTCGGGCACTGGTCGCATTCATAAATTCGACATTCCAGGCGCTTGATGCTGCGAGTATTCTGCGTTTTCGCCAAAGCCAGCATCGCACCGATCCGGTCGAATCGTCTCTTATCGCACTTCGGTCTGCGCGGTTTCATGGTTCCCTCACAAGCGCATCCTACACCCGTCTCAAAAGGTTGGCAGGTGCTGGGGTAGTCGACCGGTTCCACTACTGTTCTGTACCAAGGTTCTTGACAGCCTTTTTTGTGAATATTGGAAACGAGTTGCAGAATCGGCTTATGACCGAGTACGCGGGATATTTCGATGCCAGCGGCAGGCCAGACGACAAGCCGTTCGTCGTAGTAGCTGGTTTTATTGCGACTGAAAAGCAGTGGCTGGAATTTGAACAGCCGTGGCGCGAGGCCCTTAGGACTTACAACCTTGGGCAAGCGTTTCACATGACTGACTTTCAATCGCAAAAGCGAGACGACAAGGGCAAAGTCTTGGATCGTCTTACCGATATCATCATCGCCCACACCACTGCCAACCTTTCGTGCTCCGTTGAAATGGCCGCTTACAAGAAATACAACGACATCTACGCATTGGAAGAGCGGGTTGGAACACCTTACGCAATAGCCGCAAGAGGGGCGGCAATGACCATTAACCGGTGGAAGGCCGAGTGTTTTGTGCCGGAAGACAAACTATTGCTATTTGTCGAGGAAGGTACGAAACACCACGGCGACATGGAAGAGGCGTTTCAAAGGGACTCACTGCCGATTCCGCAAAAAGTTCCCAAAAATCATCCATCGGTTCAACCTGCGGATTTGCTTGCATGGGAGGTCCATCAATATGTGCGTCATTTTGACAACCGTAGAAGTATGCTCAAATTGGTGAGGCACGGTAGCCAGTTTCCTGATAAGTACGGTGAATATCGCGGGAAGGACATTCTCAGGATGTGCCAAGCCGCAGAGGTTCCTCTACGGGCAAGCTTAGCTCCTGGCGCGGTCCAAGTGTTTCACTCATCTCCGAACAGACCGCGCAAGAGAACGATTCGATGACGATTTGCCGCTTGGCCTTAGCGAAAATCTCCGCGCGTCAAATCCTCGGCAAAAAGAAGAAGTGAGCATTGACTAACGAGCCCAAAAACACCGCCCTTGTGACATCTAAACACATCAAATTGACGGCAAGTTACGTATTCGCTCCGCTGATCGGCGCGATTGCTAGTGTGTGTTCTAATCGCCCAAAGGACACGCTGGCGCGGCTGTCTGCAGCTCTTGGACTGGCGGCTGGATGGGGAGCGTGAATACTGCTCGCGCCATACCAAAGCGAACAGCAGCGATTCAGAGAATATGCGAAGGTCGTTTCTGTCTTCATCACTGGATATCTCGTGGGCAAGTTAGATCGCCTATTCCAGCTGTGGTTTGACCCCCGCTTACGGAGTCTGGCGTAACCAGACTTGGAGGATGTCCTGTAGCGCTCATGCGAACCGACCAGCTCCGCCCCAGTAACTGCGAGATGACGCCGTAGTTGATGCGGTCGCAGCTTTCGGTATTGGAGAAGCTGGGATGGGGCGGGTGCGTCTTCGCACTTCGCGGAAAGCACGTTCGCTGACGTTGGTAATGCGGACTTTTTTTCCAGTGGGACTCGGGAACGCTGAAGAAATTTAGCGGCTCGTCTGAACTCCGCAAAGGTTGTCGTGTCCGTCTCAAGAAAGGCTGCAGTCGCAACGGTCACTCGCGCGGAACCAGAAGGATGGCGTGTTGGGAGCCATTGGGGAGAAGTCCTGTGGCGGCAATCTCTCCGATTGTTCACCAAATTTAGCGAGGGCTGCATCTTTGCCTTTTATTGGTCTTCCAATGGAAAGCAGTTGCTGCTGACGCGCGGGGAAACCAGCAGCAACGTCGTGCTGATAAGCAATTTTCGGTGATTCGAATAGCACTGAGTGTGGATTGCGGTGCGGCGGAACCTGCCCCCTAAATTACCTGCAAAAAGTAATACGTTGACTGCACTACAGCCATAAAGAAAGCCGAGATGATACCTAGCCGATAGGCGCTTGAGCCGGAGGCGAAGGTGGCGGTTCGGCCGGGGGCGAAGATTGCGTTTCCGAAGGTGGAGGCTGCGGCCAGAGTAGCGCTGCCAAAATTGGATATCGCGGAGCAAAGAAATAAATAGCATACGCTGGAAAAAATACAACAGCGGGAACGTAGATAAACGAAGCTGCAAACAGAAATATGGCGAGCGCCACGCACCCTGCCAGCGCGGCCATAGCGATGGTGTAGAAAGTCCAGGCCAATCCTGCTGCTTTGCCGGCGAGCACTGCGAGCAATCCAACGCCGCCAATAGGAATGAGAAGCACGAAGAAGATTATCAGCGTGATCATGCCGAAGACGATGGCGGCACCGATCCCCATCACAATCTTCATACCAATGTAGCCGCCATAGCCGGTCTTTTCCGCTTTGAGCGAGGCCCATAACCTGCGCCAACCTTCCACGGCGCTGATGTCTTCCAGCGCCATTTGCGGGACGACAAAGTCTTTGGTCATCACATGGACGACAGCGAAGGCCAGAATTAAGGTGAACAGGAGCAGCAAAGCGAAGCAGCCACCGAGCACGAGCCAGAGCACGTGTTCGCCAGGATGAGCGATCCAGTCCAAGCGCCAAGCCAATGCCGCCGCAAGGCCAACGAGAACCGCAAGGGCCGCAAAAAATGCCAGCGTCAATAAAATCTGCCACACAAAAAGCTGGCGGCCGTGGCGGCCGTGACGATTCCATCCTTTGCGGATATGGCACTCTCTGGCAATGATGCTATCGAACAAAATAAATCGCATGACGCTATTGATGTAGGTAAAAAGCACAAACAAGGTGAGTCCAGCCACTACCAGGAATGTGATCAGTCCAGCAAGAATGGCTGGGTCAAGTCCCAAGGCTGAACCAGGAGACTGGTCTGATCCCTGCGGGTGACTCGTTGAGGGGAAACTGTAATTAAAGTTGCATCCACCGGAACCCATCTCGCCAGCCAGCAATCCGACAAAAGCAAGACGGACCCATTGGCCGAAACGGAACGGTCGAAAGAGCTGCTGTTTGGCGTGCTGAAACGCAGGATTGATGACGTCGACGGCAGAGACTGGCAAGCACGCACCTCCACTTTCCTGACGGCTCGGCGGAGCGAAAGTACTCTGATGTTAATGTAATTCGATGGCAAGCGCTGCGGTTAGTAGAGGAATCGCCTTCGGCGAATGAGCAAGAGCCGTGAAGGGAGAAAAGATGATTGCACGGGTATGGCGGGGCTGGACGACGGCAGAGGATGCGGATGGGTATGAGGGGCATTTGAAGCCGGAATTGTTGCCGGGGTTGAGTCAGGTGGCGGGGTTTCGGGGGAGTTATTTGTTGCGGAGAGTGGTGGGAGAAGAAGTGGAATTTTTAACGATGATTCTGTGGGATTCGATTGAGTCGGTGAAGGCCGTGGCGGGGGAGGATTATGAGCGGGAGGTAACGGCTGCGACCCGGCAACATTCTGCCCGCAATCCTTGCGGCATCCGAACCGATTTCTGATACTCCAGCGAAGAACTAATTGAAGTGTCTGATTGACGCACAAGCCGGGAAGAATCGATTTAAGGTGCAGATTGGATTCAGCGGAAACCCGCGCGAATCTGAGCTAACTTGCAACGTCCTCGCAACGGATGGCGAACAGGTCGAGAGCTGAAAGAGCGCAAGCTCTAACAAATCAATGAGTTAAATGGTGGGGCTGGGGAGGCTCGAACTCCCGACCTACGGTTTAGGAAACCGACGCTCTATCCATCTGAGCTACAGCCCCGAGGTGATTTCACGTCTTCAGATTATCACAGAGGATAGCAGCGTTGTGATTTTGCAATACTTAACGCGGGCAGAGTCAGTCAACCGGATGCGTGCGCTAAGCTCTTTTCATTTCAGTTACGTATGTTACTATCGCCCTCGCCGCCCCATATTGCTCGCGGGTCCCGCCCCTTTCGGAGGTCGTTATGAATCGCACCCTTCGCAACATTTTAATTGCAGTGGGAGTCCTGATCGTATTGCTGATCGTGGTGCCATTTTTCATTCCGGTGAACCAATTCAAACCTACCATTGAAGAAAAGGCTTCGGCCGCACTAGGCCGCAAAGTACAGCTGGGAAATTTGAGTTTGTCGTTGCTGCACGGCGCTCTTAGTGCGCAGGATCTCTCGGTTGGTGATGATCCCAAGTTCAGCCCATCGCCGTTCCTGACTGCAAAATCCCTAAGCGTCGGCGTGGAGATCATGCCGCTGATTTTTTCCAAACGGTTGAATGTGACCGATATCGTGATTGATGAGCCGCAAGTCACGCTATTGAAAAACGCGGCAGGTGTTTGGAACTATTCGTCCATAGGAGCATCGTCTTCCGCGCCGGCGACGACAGAAGCAAAGCCTGCTGCAGCGACAACCCCTGCAGCCCCTTCTACAACGCCCGACATTTCCGTAAAAAAATTGGAATTGAAGAATGGAAAGATCGTTGTAGGCTCAACTACTTCGCAACAACGCAACACCTACGATCGTGTCACCGTCAAGGCGTCCGACTTTTCGTTGAACTCTAAATTTCCAGTTACGGTTTCCGCCGACCTGCCCGGAGGCGGCAGCTTAAAGCTCGATGGCGATGTTGGTCCGATGGACAAGAGCGATTCGACGATGACGCCGGTAAACGCCAAACTTCACGTCGTGTCGCTGAACCTGGCGAGCACGGGAATTCTGGACCCTTCGCTTGGCTTGGGCGGAATCGCGGACGTCGATACCACGGTTGCGAATGAAGACGGCTTCGCGCAAACCAACGGCACTGTTAAGTTGTCGAAAGCGCTGTTCGTGCAGGGTGGTAGCCCCTCGGGCGTGCCTCTGAATGTGGACTACAGCACCAAATATGACCTGCGCAAAAATTCCGGTGTGTTGAATCCTTCAACAATAAAAATCGGCAACGCCACAGCGCACCTCAACGGTACCTACGCTGCAAAGGGCGAAACCACCGCTGTCGATTTGAAAGTGAACGGCGACGGAATGCCGGCAAAAGATCTGGAGGCCTTTCTGCCCGCCATTGGTGTCCATCTACCGACGGGCGCGTCGCTTACGGCGGGAACGCTTAGCACCAATCTCAACGTTAAGGGCCCGACTAACAAACTAGTCACCGACGGAACCATCGGACTGTATTCGGCAAAACTGTCCGGTTTCGATCTTGGCTCGAAAATGTCCGCAGTTTCCGCGCTCACCGGCCTGAAAACCGGCAAGGATCTGGACATCGAAAAACTTACGACCAATGTGCACATGGCGCCGAATGGGCTGCGCGCGGAGAATTTTATTGCAGTAGTTCCGAGTGTGGGAAACATGACCGGGGCAGGAACGCTTGACGCAAAAAATAATCTGGATTTCAAAATGGCAGCAACGCTTACTGGTGGCGCGATCGGGGCAATGGGCTCGGCGGGAGCGGGGGTTGGTTCGTTGGTTGGCGCACTGGGCGGCTCCAAGGGTAGCGGTTGCAAAGGCGGCACGACTATTCCGTTCCAAATCCAGGGAACGGCTTCTGACCCGAAATTTGTTCCCGATGTTGGCGGCGCTGCAGCCAGCATGTTGAAATCGCAACTCGGCTGCGCAAGTGGCTCGCTGGCAAATGTCGGCAAGACCGGTACGCAAAATCCTGCTGACGCTATTAATTCACTGGGCGGACTGTTTGGAAAAAAGAAAAAACCATAATCAATTTTTCTAAAAAAAGCAGAATTTGGCTTTATTTTTTCCGCGCTCTTCTTGACGTGAGTGTAACTTCACAGTAGCCTCGTCCGTCCATACGACTGACAGTACGTCGGCGGATTTTTCTTTTTCTCACAAAAGGAGTTGGCATGCGCTCTTGGTTCGAACGCACCGGTTCACCTGCGCTCGTTGGCTTTATTGTTGCAATCCTGTTGCTGAGCGCGCCCGCCGTAATGTTTGCGCAGGGCGGCGAGCCGAGGTACTTCGCCATCCGTGGCGTGCGAGTGGTGCCGGTTTCCGGGCCCGCGATGGACGACGCCACGATCGTGGTGGCTCGCGGCGTCATCGTAGCAGTTGCGAAAGACGCAACGATTCCTGCCGATGCCTGGGTCATCGAAGGCAAGGGCCTGACCGTTTATCCTGGATTACTGGATGCGTTTACGGACGTGGGACTTCCTCCGCCCGCTCCTGCGCCTGCCGCAGAAGGCGCTCCACGCAGGATGGGCGAAGGCGCGCGCGGTCCCGAGGATCGTCCCAATAGCACGCCATGGCGCAATGCAGCTGACGAGGTAAGTCTCTCGGACAAGCGCATAGAAACGTGGCGCAGTGCAGGATTTACCACCGTCGTTTCCTGTCCCAAGGGCGGTTTTTTCCCTGGCCAAGCCGCGGTGCTGGATCTTGCTGGCGAACGTGCAGGCGATCTGGTGGTTAAGTCTCCCGTCGCGATTCCCCTTTCCATCAAACCGCTTGGCGGATTTGGCAGTGGGTTTCCTGATTCGTTGATGGGGGTATTGGGGTACGAGCACCAGGTTTGGCTGGATACTGATTGGCTTACGAAAGCCGACCAAGCGTACGAAAAAAATCCCAAAGGTATTGCGCGGCCGCGCTATGACCGGGCGTCTGCGGCGCTAGCAGAGGCTCTCGAAGACCACGCATTGATCCTGCTGGCAGGGAATTCCGCGCTCGACATACGGCGGGCGCTCGATCTTACCGATCGCTGGAAAGTAAACGCCGCCATTTACGGCGGACAAGGCGGCTACGAAATCGCCGACGAAGTCGCCGCGAAGAAAGTTCCGATGCTGATCGACCTGAAATGGCCGGAAAAAGAAAAAGACAGCGATCCGGACGAAGCGCCTTCGCTACGCACGCTGCGGTTTCGCGATCGAGCTGCTTCAACACCAGCCGCTTTTGTGAAGGCTGGAGTCAGGTTTGCGTTTTATTCGGGCGGGGTCGCAAATCCCAAAGATCTTCTCAAGGCCGTAAAAAAATCGATCGATGCGGGGCTGACGGCCGATGCCGCGCTTCGCGCACTCACGCTTTCGCCCGCGGAAATCTATGGAGTTGCCGATCGTTTGGGCTCCATAGAAAAAGGCAAAATTGCCAATTTTGTGGTAACCGACGGTGGTCTGTTCGAGGAAAAGACGAAAATTAAACTGGTTTTCGTGGACGGCCAGCGCTTCGAAATTCGCGAGCCCGAAAAGCCCAAGGATCCCCCCAAGGGCGACATCAGCGGAAAATGGAAGCTGTCTTTCACTAGCCCTGACGGCCCCGAAGAATCCACCGCCGACCTCGCGATGGCGTCTGACGGAACAATCACCGGAACGCTCACATCCAAGCGCGGCACTGCGACGATTCTGAGCGGCTATCTGAGCGCCGACAAGTTCAATTTCGTGATCAACATTTCGATCGGGCCGTCGTTTGCCGATGTCACCTTCAACGGAACATTTGATGGAACTTCGATCAAAGGAACGATCAACGTTCAGGAATTCTCGATTGATTTTACCGGAGTGAAACCCACCAGTAGTTCTTCAGTTGCAGAAAACTCATCCATGCAGCAGGGAGATGCGCGATGAACGCTCGCCGTGGAATAGTCGTCGCTGCGCTGCTCTCAGCGCTGGTTGGATGGAGTTCGGTTTCGCGTGCAACGCCGCCTGCCGACGCTGATTCGGTGATCCTCATTCAGAACGCCACCATCCTGACCGTTTCGCACGGCACTATCGAAAACTCATCCATCCTTATTAAGGGTGGCAAGATCGCCGAGATTGGTTCGTCGATCAAGGCTCCGACCGGCGCCAGAGTCATCGATGCGGCCGGCCAATTCGTGATGCCGGGGATCATCGATTGCCACTCGCACATCGCGATCGAAGGCGGAGTCAACGAAGGCAGCGTATCGGTTTCCTCAATCGCGAATATCGCGGAAGTTCTCGATTCGGACGATGTAGGCATTTACCGCGATCTTGCCGGTGGCGTAACCACCGCAAACATTTTGCACGGCAGCGCGAATTCTATCGGCGGCCAGACCATCGTGATCAAATTGCGTTGGGGCCAGCCGGCAGCGAAATTGCCGTTTGAGGGCGCACTTCCGGGAATCAAGTTTGCGCTCGGCGAGAATCCTAAGCGCTCCAATTTCAGCTTTCCCGGGCAGCCCAAGCGTTATCCCGCCACGCGTATGGGCGTCGAAGAAACCATCCGCGGCGCGTTCACGGAAGCACGCGACTACAAGAACTCCTGGGAGGCGTACAGGAAACGCGTCTCTGGTGGAGAAAAAAATGCGTTGCCGCCACGACGCGACCTGCGACTTGAACCACTGGTCGAGGTCCTGGACGGAAAGCGCTACGTTCACGCGCACTGCTATCGCGAAGATGAAATCCTGATGCTGCTGCGGGTCGCGAAAGAGTTCGGATTTAAAGTGCGCACGTTCCAGCATGTTCTGGAAGGCTACAAAGTTGCCGATGAAATTGTTGCGGCGGGTGCAGGCGCTTCGACCTTCTCCGACTGGTGGGCTTACAAAGTCGAGGCTTATGACGCTATTCCGTACAACGCTGCGTTGATGACCAAGCGTGGCGTAGTGGTCTCTGTCAATTCCGATGATGCCGCCGAAGCGACGCATCTGAACCAGGAAGCCGCGAAGTCCATGAAGTTCGGCGGGCTGACGCATGACGAAGCGCTGAAGCTGGTAACCATCAACCCCGCGATGCAGCTGGGAATTGATAAGCGAGTTGGCTCGATTGATGTTGGCAAGGACGCTGACCTGGTCATCTACAATCACGATCCGCTCAGCGCTTATGCGGTAACACAAAAAACGATCGTGGATGGGCGAGTACTTTTCGATCGCGACAAAGACATAGCCGGCCGCGCAGCGCTTGAAAAAGAGAAGCAAGGTCTGCTGGCCAAAGAAAAAAAGGCGGAAGAGAAAAAGCCCGACGAGAAGAAGCCGGACGCGGCAAAAAAGCCGGAACACAAGCCCGACGCCAAGCCCGATGATAAAGCGAAGCCGCTTTCAGACGCGGTGAAGCGCGAAAGCGGAGAAGATATGAGCAACTCTCCTAATGGCGGTGTACAGTGAGAATGGGCACACTGAGGAAAAGTTCGATTTCACGGATGCTGATTTTCCTGGTCGCCGCGGTTGGCATTCTCTCGGTGCCAGAAGGCGCGAGAGCACAACAGCCGCCGACGACTTACGCCATCACCCACGCCAAAATCGTTTCCCTCGCCAGCTCGCCAATTGAAGACGGCACGCTGGTAATTAAGGATGGCAAAATCGCTGCCGTCGGCGCCAGCGTGGAAGTGCCTGCAGGCGCACAAGTCATCGATGGCAAAGGCCTGCAGGTCTTCCCGGGATTATTTGATCCGGTCACGCAAATGGGACTGAGTGAAATCGGTGCGGTTAGCGCCACGGTTGATTCCACGGAAACCGGTGCCTACAACCCGGACGTCGTCGCCGCAACTGCGGTACTTCCTTCCAGCGAGCACATTCCAGTGACGCGCGCGGCCGGCATAACGGAAGTTCTGGCCGTTCCCGGCAGCGGTGGTTTCGATTTTTCTGGCAACCGCGGCGTCATTGGCGGGCAGGCGTCCGCATTCAACCTCACCGGCTGGACCATGGAGGACATGCAGATCAAGCGCAGCGTCGCCATGGTGCTCAACTACCCGCAAATACAAACCCGCACATTTGATTTCGCCACGTTTTCACGCAAAGAAAAGCCTTACGCCGACGCCAAGCAGGAGTATGAAAAACAAGTTAACGACCTGACTGACTGGATCGAGCGGGCACGCCACTACGCTCAGGCGATTGGCCACGGCGGACCGTCGGATTTTGAACGCGACGTCAAACTTGAAGCGCTAGCACCGGTCGTCCGCGGGCAATTGCCCGTGCTCGTTTTTGCCGATCGCGCGCGCGACATTCGCAATGCGGTTGAATTCTGCGAAAAGCAAAAACTTAAAATGATTTTGGCCGGCGGCGGAGAAGCCTACAAAGTAAAGGACCTTCTTCGCTCCAAGAGCATAGCCGTCATTCTGGGGCCGGTGCTGTCGTCGCCCGACGATGAGGACGACCCTTACGACCGGCTGCTTTCGCAACCGGCCGAGCTATCGCAAGCCGGGGTCAAATTTGCCATCGGCAGCTTTGACAATTCGTTCGCGCGGCGACTGGGACAGAATGCCGCAAACGCCATTGCCCATGGACTTTCCTACGACGAGGGCCTAAAGGCAGTGACGCTGTATCCGGCGCAAATCTTTGGCCTTGCCGATCAGTTTGGCACACTTGAAACAGGAAAAATTGCCAACGTCATCGTTACCAACGGGGACCCGTTGGAGCTGACCACCGACGTCAAATATCTTTTCATCAAGGGACAGCTCACGTCCACCGACAACAAACAGAAACGCCTGTACGAAAAGTATCTAAATCGTCCCAAACCGTGATCGGCAACGGAAATCGTTAGGGACGAGCAGAGATGCCTGTTCTCGCAGCGGTACGGCAAGCCGTGAGCTTCTTTTCTTGATGATTCTGCTGTGCTGACTGCAACTTTTCGGGGCCATATGCGTTTCTGTCTGTAAGCGATTATGAGCACACGTCTCCTCGTTCCGTTGTATCTTGTTATTTTGTCGTTGGCCTGTGCTGGGCCATCGCGCGCCCAAGACGCGACTAAGATCATCGACCAATACGTCAAGACCAGCGGCGGCAGCAGCAAACTCTCTAAACTACAAACGCTGAGCCTGCAAGGCTCCATGACCCGCGTCTCCGACGGAAAGACCGGGGCGTTTACCCTCGACCTAAAAACTCCCAACCGCTATTACCTGGAGTTGGTCGTGGGCGACCAGCCGGAAATCCTGGCATACAACGGCAAATCCGCATGGCATCTCTCGCCGCAAGGAACTCCGGTCACGCTGCTTGGCGAAGAAGCGCTGCAAGTCGAAGCCGCATCTTTTCTAGCCACATCGCATTTACTTAACCTGAAGAAAAATAAAGTTGGAATTGCCTACGGAGGCGTGGCAAAGGTCGGCTCCCGCGATACTGTCGAAATTGAATTCACTATGCCGACCGGGGTGCAGCGGCAGTTTTACTTCGATGTTTCCTCGCACCTGCTCCTCAAGGAATCAGGCGCAACGGGTGGCGTTACGCAGGACATCCTGTACGACGACTATCATCCGGAAAATGGCATTAATATTGCCCACAAAATCGAACTGCGCCGCGGTAACGAGACCTACAACGTCGTCGTCAATCAAATCTCGGTAAATCAGAACATTGGCGAACGGGTCTTTGATTTTCCAATCAAATCGCAGGTGCGTCTCCCCGACCTCAAAAAGCTGTTCGCGGAAATCGACGCCAACCAGAAAGCTGCGGACAAAATAAAAGAAAATTACACCGGGAGGCGCTCCAGCGAAGAAACGGAATATGACAGCACCGGAAAAACCACGAAAGTGGAACGGCAGGAGCACACGTTTTTCTACCTGAATGGCGAGGAGATCTCGACGCTGGTAGGTGAAGACGGCAAGCCTTTGAGTCAAGAAAAACAGGCCAAGCAGAACGACATCACGAAAAAACGCATCGAGGAAATTCAGAAAAAGCAAAGCAAAAAGGAAGAAAAAGAGGCGAAAGCTCGCGAGGAAGGGAAGGGCGAAAAGGACAACGACGAACCCGGGATTGAAATTTTTCTCCGCGCTTGCCAGTTCGTCAATCCGCGCCATGAACGCTTCCGCGGCCAGGACGTTCTGGTCTTTGATTTCGAGGGCAATCCTGAAAACAAGGCTAAGAACATTGCCGAGCGCGTCGTCCAGCAGTTGGCTGGTGTGATTTGGGTCGATGAAAAGCAGCACGAAGTGGTGCGCCTGGAGGCTTACTTTGTGAAGGACTTCCGATTTGCCGGCGGCTTGCTGGCAAATCTACAGAAGGGAACAAGCTTCATCTTTGAGCAAACCTTCTTAAACAATGAAGTCTGGCTCCCCACCTACGAGGAAGCTCACATCGGCGTTCGCGTATTGCTGGTGAAGGGATTCAGAGTGAACGAGGTCACACGGTATTCTGACTATCAGCGATTCCATATCGAAACTCTTTCCAATATTGCCAAACCAGCCGAGCCTGTTGATCCGCCCGACAAGCAACCTTGACGCCCTTGCAAACCGCACCACTATTTCGGAACCGGCGCGGCCGCGTCCAGCACTTCGCGAACTTTTTGTGCCAGCATCGCCGGCGTAAAAGGTTTTTGCAAAAATGCAATTCCTGCTTCCAGCACACCGCCTACGGCAATGATATCGTCGGTGTAGCCCGACATGTACAGCACGCGCAGGTTAGGGTTTTTCTGCGTTAGTTTGCGGGCTAATTCGCGCCCGCTCATCGAGGGCATCACCACGTCGGTCAGTACCAGGTGAATCGGAAGGCCGGTCGCTGCGATCGACTGGGCGTTTTCCGGATCTTGCGTGACGATCACCTTGTACCCATAGGAAGTCAAAACGGTTTCCGTCAGGTCACGGACCGCTTCCTCGTCCTCCACCAGCAGAATTGTTTCCGTTCCTTTTTGCGGCGCGGTTTTTAATCGCACGGCGGCCGCAGGCTCCGCACTCTCATCAACTCGAGGCAGATAGACTTTGAAAGTGGTGCCATGCTCGGGCTCGCTGTACACCCAGATGTAGCCGCCGCTCTGCTTCACAATGCCGTAACTGGTCGAGAGACCCAGCCCCGTGCCGCGCGTTCCACCCTTGGTGGTGAAGAACGGTTCAAAGATATGCGCCACCGTTTCAGGACTCATTCCCGTGCCGCTGTCGGAAACCGCCAGCATTACGTAGCGACCGGGCTTGACGCTAACGTGGTCGCTCGCGTAGGCGTGATCCAATTCCGTGTTACACGTTTCGATGGTGAGTTTTCCGCCATGCGGCATCGCGTCGCGCGCATTCACCACCAGATTCATCAGCACCTGTTCGATCTGTGACGGGTCGGCCTTGATCGTGCCCAGTTCCGCGCTCATCTTTACGTGCATCCGAATATCTTCGCCCATCAACCTGCGCAGCAACTGTTCGAGTCCGCCAACGATCCCGTTCAGATCCAGGTTCTTCGGATGCAAAACCTGCTTTCGGCTGAACGCCAGCAACTGTCTGACAAGCGCGGCGGCCCGTTCTGTGGCGTCGTCAATGCGTTCGATGTCGTTTCGCAGCGCGGTCTGGCCTTCCGTTCGCTGGCGGGCAAGTTCGGTGTAGCCCTTGATGATGGTCAGCAGATTGTTGAAGTCATGCGCAATGCCTCCGGCCAGTCGCCCGATCGCTTCCATGCGGCGCGCTTGTTGGGACTGCATTTCCATCAGCTTGCGTTCGCTGATATCCACCATGAAACCTTCCATGACCGGGTGGTTCTCACTGCCCTGCGTGATGGTCGCGGTGTCGCTGATCCACACCGTACGTCCGTCTTTGTGGGTGACGCGATACTCCGCTTGAAAGGATTTTCCCTGCAGGCCCGCCGCTTCTGCCGCATTGACCGCTGCGTGGTCGTCAGCATGTATGTGTCGCAGCCAGTTCTCGGAGTCTTCCAGCCATTCTTCGGGCGTGAAGCCGAGAATCGATTCGATCTGGGGGCTGACGTAATACCAGCGACCGGTGACGCCGGGCTCGGCGATATAGCTGATCGCAGCGACCTGTTCTACGATCATTCGATATTTGATTTCCGCTTCAGTTCTCGCGTGTTCCGCTTTTCTCCACTCTCGCAAGTCACGGCTCAGCAGCACGACGCCGCCTTCGGGCAGCGCCGTGACTGCCAGTTCCACGGGCATGCTCTCGCCCGGCTCGCGGGTTACGTTGATCACTCCTAGCCAACGGCGGTCTTTTTGTAGCGAGGTCCGGATATCGTCAGTGGAGCCGCCCTGGGTATCTCGCACCGATACGCTTTCCCACTTCCTGCCAATCATCGCTTCGCGGCTGGTGCTGCCCAGCATCTGTGCGTATCCCGTGTTTACGTAGGAGTATCTTCCGTCTTGGGCAACGATCGCCATGCCATCCACGGCCAGGTCAAGCGCACTGGCTTGTTGCCTGACCCTTTCAGCGTTTTTCGACTGCCGGTAATCGCTGATGGCCATGCGGGCCACGTAGCACGCGACAGAGATGGCGAGAAGGGAATAGCGTAGGATGCTCCACGCAGGATCAAGCTTCGCCGAGAGTAGAAAAATCAGTACGGGCGCCACGCCGAACAGCGCGTTGGTCAGAATCGTCTCGCCCAAAGACTTCGTTTGCAGCGCAACCACTTGTTGTTTTTCGGCTACAGGCTTCCAGGTCGCGGCCCAGAAAGCGGCCCACAAAAGTGGTACCGTCCAGGCCAGATCCAGCATTGTACCGGTCGGCGTTTCATAAACACTTTGTGCGTAGTTGGCAATGCCCGTGCCAACTGCGTAAACCCCAAGGTAGGCCGCGAGTCCGCCATACAACCGCCTGGTCTCCCTGGAAGACGTGAGAAACATTCGCAGCAGCGCCAGACAAAACACCCCGATAATTTCCGCCGTGGCGACGGTGTTTTCCTGAACCAGCGCTTGATGAGCATTTAAAGACAGGGAGGGCACATAGAATAGGCCGACATACACAAACAGAGAGACGAGCGCGATTTGAACTGCATCCAGCACCAGCCCCGGATCGACTCCGGTTGAGTCTCGATCCTGATCCAGCAGGATGGCGATCACAAAAAACGCTTCTTGCGTATCGAAAAGAAATCTCACGAACGAAAGTTCCGGCGGTTCGCGCAACAGGACCACTTCGTAGTAGGTCCAACCGATATTTCCTGCCGCCCACACTCCGATGCCCGCCGCCATCAACACCCAAAAGGAATGAGTGAAACCGTTCCCGCGGCGCGAGGCGCGCAGGCACATCGTCACCGCAATCACGCACGCAATAGTTTGCAGTGTGTTTCCGAGCAGGGAACCAGCAGGTGATTTTCCGAGTGTCAGCACTTCGACGACGTGCAACAACAAGATCGCCGAAGCCAGGATGGAAAGTTTCCGTGGCATTCGCAGTAAGTTCCGCACTCGACGGAATGGATTAAGCCGAGATACTAGTTTATTGGAGATTTGAAGCGGCAGGCATCAGCGAATCGAGCGGTGTTCCAAACGGGTACGCCGTAAACGCGAAGACCTTGGTCTTTGCAGTCGCGGATTTCCTTAAAGTCGAGCGTGGATTATCGTCCTTCGAACGGATAACGGTCTTGCGCCTGAACGGCGGCGGCGACGCTACGACGTAAGGCAATCGTGTCCAGCGCGGGCCGCTTGCCAAAGCGCTTGAGGACCGCCATTTGCGTGGTCAGCATATCGCCCTCGTGGACTGCGGCGATGGCCCGCTTGGCTTCGTGTTCGACGCGTTCCATGGCATCGCTGATAAAAACCCGAGCGGCGTCGATCATGATTTTATGCGCTGCTTCTCCTTTCGCGGAAGCTGCTTTCTGTGCGCGGAGCAAACACGATTCCATCGCGTAAACTTCCATCACGACATTTGCGAGGGCTGCGACGAGTTCTTGTTCGTCGGCAAGTTTTTCGCGGAATTTTTGCACTGCACCGCCCGCTGCCTGCAGGAACATTTTTTTTGCGCTGGCCACAACACGAGCTTCCTCGGCAAGCACGCCTTCAGGCGACTCTTCGAACGATGGTCCGGCCAGAATTTCATCCGCGAGTTTCATGGCCGCAGGAATCAACGGCAGTTGTCCACCCATGGCGCGTTTCATCAGCATTTGTACGATCAACATGCGATTGATCTCGTTGGTGCCTTCAAATATGCGGTTGATGCGAGAATCACGGTAGGCGCGGCAGACCGGATATTCTTCATGGAAGCCGTAGCCACCGAAAATTTGTACGCCTTCATCCACCACGTAATCGAGCATTTCGCTGCCGTAAACTTTTGCGATGGAGCTCTCGATCGCATATTCTTCTAAAACTTTCATGGAGTGAGCGACCTTGTCGCCGGACGCCGCAGACATCATGCTTTCGATGTTGCCGGCGCTGCGGTACACCATCGATTCGACCGCGAAAATCTGAATGGCAATCTCCGCCAGTTTTTCTTTCATCAAACCGAAATCGCCAATCTGCTTGCCGAAAGCCCTGCGCTCCTTGGTGTATTTCGATGCCGTCATCAATACGTGTTTCGCGCCGCCTACGCAGCTGGCGCCTAAGGTAAAACGTCCGGCGTTCAAGACGTTGAACGCAACGATGTGCCCGCGCCCGACTTCGTGCAGCAAGTTCTCCTTGGGCACCTTGCAATTTTCCAGGAATACCGGCGTAGTAGAGCTGCCATGAATTCCCATTTTGTGTTCTTCGTTCCCGGGTTTGCAGCCAGGGTATTTGCGTTCGACGATGAAGGCAGAAAATTTCTCTCCGTCAATTTTGGCGAATACGATATATAAGTCCGCGAAGCCGCCGTTGGTAATCCACATCTTTTGCCCGTTCAAGACATAGTGCGTGCCTTCGCTGTTCAGTTCGGCGCGCGTGAGGGAATTCTGCGCGTCAGAGCCGGCTTGCGGCTCGCTGAGGCAATACGCTCCGATCAACTCCGCGGTAGCAAGCTTGGGAAGATATTTTTGTTTCTGCTCTTCGGTGCCAAAATAGACGATTGGCAGTGTCCCGATTCCCGCGTGGGCTCCGTGGGTGACGGCAAAGCCTCCGTAGATGGAGAGTTTTTCAGTGAGGACGGTCGTCGCGATTTTGTCTAGACCAGCGCCGCCGTATTCTTCCGGGACACCGCCGCCCATCAATCCGAGCTCTGCACCTTTTCGAATCAGCTCCGCCATCAGTCCCGGTTTTTTATTTTCCAGATCTTTCGCAAGAGGTAGAACCTCCTTTAAGACAAACTCTTCCGCGGTTTGCCCGATGAGCTTTTGATCGTCAGTCAGGTCGGCGGGCGTAAATACATCCTGCGGGGCGGAGGATTCAAGCAAAAAACTTCCGCCCTTTGCCGCGGGTTTGCTAACAACGCTGGTGGCCATGAGGTGCCTCCGGAGGATGGTGCAAAACAAATACCAGTCAAACCATAAGGTGTTACGACGGAATTGTACTCCCGGCGTCAAAGGAGTCGCAATTGACCGTTAGTACCAGTTGCACCTACGTCGCATTTGCCTGGAATGGCTTCCGGCATTAGAGTGGCTCAATCCCGCACATCCAGCAATTGCTGGTCATGAAAAACACTGGTGTTACGCAGAACACAGGAGGGAAATATGAGCAGTGTCATTCTCTGGCGGTACGGTTTCGCAATATTGTTTTGTTTCTTCACGCTCACTGGAATGCCGCCGACCAATGTCGGCGGAACAGCGCGGCAAGACGTGCGGCAAAAAGCTTCGCCGGAGATGGACCGGCTGAAGAAACTGTACCTCGGCTCGTGGGACTTTACGGAGACGTACGCAAAAACGCCGTTCTATCCGCAAGGCGGAAGCGACACAGGCGTTTACACCAGCGAACCGGGGCCGGGTGGAAATTCAATTGTGAACCGGTTCCATTCGCATGGCGCAGTGGGTGATTTTGAAGGGCTTCTGGTCATCACTTGGGATGCCAAGGAGAAGGCCTACAAGTCGTACGTGTTCGGCAATGAATTTCCAGGCTGCATAATGCAAACGGGCCAATTCGAAGGCGATGCGCTGGTATTTCGTTCTGACTTCGCGACGGAAGGAGTGAAAATGCAGCTTCGCAATGTGACCCGCGTTTCCGCTGTGGGAAAAATCGTCGGCGAAGAATACATCGCTACGGAAGGATCGCCTGAAGTGCTGATGGTGCGGGTCGACGCCACAAGACGTCCCTGATGGAGCAGAGGGGGCGCGACAATACGAAGACAGGTCTTCGTTGCGCCTGGTTACCCGGGCAGGCTCGAAATGGCGCGGGTCAAGGCCATTGCAGGAACACCTCTTGAGTCATGTTTTGGAGACAACTTCTGGTAGAACCGCGCGAAGAGGATTACTATTTCTGTTGGCAAATCTGATCGCTAAATTAGAGGGATGAATGGGTTTTCTCGTTCGGGCCCTGAAAATTCTGCTGGTGTTGGTTCTTCTTTGCGCGGTGGTGCTGTGGTTCGCGTCGCGTCGCGGGGACCGTGGTTATATAGCGCAGGAGGTTACGATCGATCGACCCGCGCCGATGGTGTTCCGGTGGATTACCACGGACGATTTGCTACGGCGCTGGATTTCCGACCTGATAAAACTGGAAAAAACGGGCCCAGCCGGGCCAGCTCAACCCAGCAGTGTTTATCGGATAGATGAATTGATCGCGAAGCAGCGGATCGCTTACGAAGTTAAAGTGATTCGAACAATTCCCAATCAGGAGCTTGAATTAGCCGTGAAGTCGGCTGTCGGATCCACTGACAGCTATACCGGGACCGCGCATTTCAAGTTATTCGGCAACGGCGACTACACCAAGGTGCAGTTTACGTCGCAGACAGACTTCCAAAGTCTCGGCGATCAAATTATCGAGCCGATTCTTACTTACGCAACACAAAAAAAAGTGCAGGAAGACCTTACACGGCTCAAACTAATGATGGAGGCAGAACCCGCAGCGGCAACGCAATCGGTCGTTCGCGGACGATCGACCGGAAAGTGAAACTCGCGACCAGATTAATACAGCCGTTCGATGATTCCTGCGGCGCCCATTCCCCCACCTACGCACATGGTCACCATTCCATAGTGCGCATTGCGACGCTGCAATTCGCGCAAAATACTGGCAGTAAGTTTTGCTCCGGTGCAGCCAAGCGGATGACCGAGGGCGATAGCGCCGCCATTGGGATTTACTCTACTGGCGTCGAGTCCCGCTTGTTGAATTACGGCCAACGACTGCGCGGCGAAGGCCTCATTCAATTCGATCACCGAAATATCTTCGAGTGTCAGGCCTGCCAGTTTTAATGCTTTCGGAATCGCATTCACCGGGCCGATGCCGAATTCCTCCGGCAGACAGCCGGCCGTCGCATATGCCACAAACCGCGCCAGCGGCTTAATGTTCAGAGCTTTGGCGCGTACGTCGCTCATCACTAGCACAGCCGCGGCTCCATCACTCATCGGCGAACTGTTGCCAGCCGTGACTGAGCCTTTGAAGTGAAACGCTGGTTTGAGTTTGGCGAGAACTTCCAGCGAGGTGTCGGGGCGCGGCAATTCATCGGTGTCGAATATGACGGAATTCACGGACGGTTTTTGTGATTTGCCTTTTGCCGAACCGCCGTTTCCATTCGTAGGCAGAAACGTAATTTTTACTTCGACCGGCAAAGTTTCGTCTTTGAATCTTCCGGCGGCGATGGCGGCGAGCGCTTTTTGATGCGACGCCATGGCAAATTGATCAGCGGCTTCGCGCGAAATTCCAAATTTGCGCGCAATGTTTTCGGTTCCCAGGCCCATATTGATGTACGCGTCAGGGTAGTGATCGACCAGCCAGGGATTCGGTGAGATCTTATTTCCACCCATGGGCACCATGGACATGGATTCGGTGCCGCCCGCGACAATCACTTCGGCCCCACCGCCGCGCACACGGTCCGCGGCCAGTGCGATCGCCTGCAATCCCGAAGAACAAAAGCGGTTGATGGTCATCGCGGAAGTTTCTACTGGCAAACCCGCGCGCAGGGCGGCGATGCGCGCCACATTCATCCCTTGTTCGCCCTCAGGCATCGCGCAGCCGAGAATAACGTCGTCCACTTCGCTGGCGGCCAAGCCGGGCACGCTCGCGATGGCTGCGTTGATCACCAGCGCTGCCAGGTCGTCGGGCCGGGTGGCGCGCAGCGTGCCCTTGTATGCGCGTCCTACCGGCGTGCGAACTGCGGAAACAATTACGGCTTCTGGCATAAATTGCCTCGTTTTGAAAACTCTGTTCATTGTTGGCCGTCGCGCTGGAAAACGCAAATCGAGATGCGACAGTTATTTCTTATGAGCCGTCGGCTTGCCTACGGCACTTTTCTTAGGAATGAAAAGCGTCGCAGGAGGCTCGATGGAAAACTTCTTGGAATAATTTCCCTGATTGACGGCGATGGCAACGCGGCCACGGGAATCGATGTACAGCAGCGATGCGCCTACCGGAACGTTCATGAAGGTTTTCACGTAGGGCAGCGTCACCGGCTTCTTGTTGATCTGGACGGTGACTTTGTCATCCAGCGAATAGTCGAGCGATTCCAGGTCTTCTTTGGCCACGTCGGTGATCAGCGATCCGTAGGGATCATCGAGACCGATAATTTCGCCGGTGATTCCCTTAGCATCTGCCTTTGCCGTTTTTGCTGTTAGCCGAACCAGTTGTGGAACTTCCGGCCCGGCAATGGTGTAGTCCCAGCCTTCCGCGAGGTGCGCCGCGGCGGGAGAAAAGATGTCGCGTCCGTGGAAGGTGGAAGATATGGCGGCTTGGATCATCCAGTGCTGGTTTGTAATTTCCCGCGCGCCTTCCAACCCGTCGCGTTCAATTACAGCACTGACCAGCCCATTGTCCGGCACCACAAAAAATTGCCCTTTCTTGGATTTAACGATCACCGCCTTACGGGATGTTCCTACACCGGGATCGACGATGGCGAGAAAAACTGTTCCTGATGGATAGTAGGGCGTCACGCCGTACAAGAAACGTGAAGCTTCCTCGATTTGAAACGGGGTCACCTGATGGGTGATGTCCATGATGCGCACATCCGGCGCGATTCCTATAATCACCGCTCGACAGATGGCGACTGCATCGTTCGCCGTACCAAAATCCGTCATGAAAACAATGACAGGTTTTCTGGCTGGAGCTGCGGTTGCATCCTTTGGCGCCGGAGCGTTTGCGCAGCCCGCGGAAACGCCGAGGAAAACGAACAGCATCGCGAGAAACGACCATCTTTGCAGCCACCGTGGCATAGGAATTCCTTTCTTTTCGAGCACTTAGTATATGCATTTCGAGGAAGAAGTCTCGAGCTTCCGGTTTTAATGCAGGATTTCGTAGGAACTTGTACGTTCGTCGATTAGAATTTTAGTCCTCAGCCAGGGCCTCTTCCCGGTCTTGCCCGCGCCGTGACTTGAATCCCGAGTTTTCATGTAAGGAGATTTTAAATGCGTCGAATGCTACTTTTGACGATACTGTCGCTATCTCTGCTTGCACTGCCGGTACTGGCGGACCAAGTCACTCTGAAGAACGGGGACCGCTTGTCCGGCACCATCGTCAAGTCGGACGACGATGCCAAGACGCTGCTGATCAAAACCGACTTGGCGGGGGACGTCACGGTCAAGTGGAATGCGGTCACCGCCATCGTGTCTTCGCAGGCTTTGCACATCACTCTTTCCGACGGTCGCGTATTGGCAGGCACCGTAACCACCACCGATAATAATTTGGAGATTGCGACCAAGGATACCGGCACGGTATCCGCCGGGCGTGATTCGGTAAAGTCGATACGCAACGATGCGCAACAAGCGGAAGCGGATCGTCTGCAACATCCTGGCCTGCTCGATTACTGGAGCGGCCTGTTCGACCTGGGGCTGAGCTTGACGGAGGGCAATTCGTCGACGGCCGCGCTAACGATTGCAGGAAAGGCTTCGCGGGTCGTCCCAAAAAATAAGCTGACGCTGTATTACACCGAAGTGTACTCCAGGGACAGCAACGAATCTCCGGCATTGACTACTGCAAATGCCATCCACGGAGGCATTCGCTTCGAGTTCAATCTGAGACCAAGAGTCTATGCTTTTGCATTCACTGATTTTGACGAGGATGCTCTGCAGCACCTTGATCTGCGCAATGTTCTTGGCGGCGGTCTCGGCTTGCATGTCATCAAAACCAAGACAACCCAGTTTGATGTATTCGGCGGCGCCAGCTTCAATGAGGAGTATTTCGCTTCCTACGGCGTCGCCAATCCCGCGCCGCCTCCCGCGCTGCTGTTGGAACCATCCAATTCGCGGCGCAGCGCCGAAATTGTGGCTGGGGAATCGCTCAGCACAAAGCTAGGGCCTCGCACTACGTTGAGCGAGCAGCTCACGTTTTTTCCTAATCTCAGCTCTGTTGGAGACTACCGGGTTACCCTGGACGCAAATGCCACCACGAAACTGAAGTCGTGGCTGGGATGGCAAGTTACTGTCAGCGATCGCTATATTTCTGATCCGCCATTCGGATTGAAAGGCAATGATTTCCTGCTTTCAACGGGATTACGGTTGACGTTTGGCAAGGGAATCCTCTAAAAAGCAAAGGGCCGCGAACGATTCATCCGACTGAGGAGGCTGAAATGCACGGATTACTGTTTTGGATCTTGGTTGGGTTGATAGCCGGGTGGCTGGCCGGCAAGGTCATGAAGGGCGGTGGCTACGGCATCGTGGTGGATATCATCCTGGGCATCCTTGGTGGAATTTTGGGTGGTTGGTTGTTCGGAATGCTCGGCATTTGGTCCGGCGGCGGAATGATTGGCAGCATTATCGTGGCATTTATCGGAGCCGTGATTTTAGTATGGATCACAAGGTTGCTGAAAAGAGCCTGACCTACGGTCCGGATTTGAATTGAAGCAAGGACTCGACTTCGCGCTAATAAAACAAATCGCGCCGGCTGCCGAGGGTCGGCGAGCCAGCGCGATTTGTGTCAGGGGTAAACTTAGTTGGTTGCGGCGCGGTCGGCACGGGTGGCCAAGTACCATTCTGCGGTCGGCGCGCGCTGAAACTTTAAGTGCAGCTCAGCGGCTTCGGCGTTTTTTGCATCGCCGGACTTTCTGCGGGCGAGAATAAGATATTTAATGGCCAGAGGCGACCGCGGATCAGCCGAGAGTTCGTCACCTGCATTCGAATAATCTTTCTGCCCATAAAAAACGTAGCCGCGCGCAGATTCGTAACAATTTTCAACGATCAAGTCGCGGGATGTGGCCGCGAGGTTTTCCAGCTTCTGCACGATGTCGTGAGTTGCGTCCATCTGATTTTGTTCCGCGAGGATGCGCACTTCGTCGCGCCAGATTGCCGCCAACGAGGGGTTGCGGTCAGATTCGCTCATGCCATCAATAGGAGCAATGTAAGATCCTTCAATTTCGCGGAGTTTTCGTAGCTGTTCCACGGGAGTAGGCAGCAGAATCGCGTAGGCTTCCTGTATCTCAAACGAGGCATAAGGTTCGTGCAGGGCACGGGCTGAAAGTTCGAGCTCAGAAAGCTGCTGTAGTCCGGCCGCGTTTTTTCCCTCCCAGAAAAACATCAGCGCCTGCTGGTACTCGGCGTGAAGGCGATCCCGGTTGTTTGCCGCGATTGCAAGCGCTTTTCGATACTCCGCTTCGGCTCGTACAAAATCGCCCATCAATGTGTAAGTGTCACCGAGCCCGGTTTGCGATGTGATGAATGTTGGCGTGATTTTAAGCGCGGCGGAGTAGTGGGCCAGTGATCCCTGGTCATCGCCGATATAGCGGGAAACTTCGCCGATGGAATCTTCAGGATTCGCCTGGCCGGGCTGCAACTCTGCGTAGCGCTTCACGTAAGCCAGGGCCTTAACAGGATCCGGATCGCCGGTTTCGACTTTTGCGTAACCCAACATATTGAAGGCTGGCGCAAAATTGGGATCCAGCGCGATGATTTGCTCCATCAATTTTACTGAACGATCGTAGTCCTGCTGGGAATAAAGCCATTCGGAGGTCAAGTACAGTGCGTGGCGATCTTTCGGGAATCGAGCAAGAAGATCGTTCATCGCTATGATTGCCGGCAACATATTGTCTTTTTGCACGGCGACGAGAAACCTTACCAGCGAGCGCTCTTCGGGTGGCGCGTTCGCTGCCAGCAGTTCGGCTTTTTGTGCTGCGTGCGGGTTTGGTTGATTGTGGTGAGCCGCAAACGACCACACTGCATAGGCAAGCGCGAAGTCCGGGTCCTTTTCCGTGGCCTTGCGGGCGCTTGCGGCGGAATCGTCAAGCAGAACATTCTCGTACTGATCGAACGCCAGTTCGACAAGTTTTTGTGCTTCGACTGATTTCGTAGCCACCGGGAATGCGAACACGTGACCCGCGACCGGCGCGGATGAAACGCTCGCTGCGGCTGGGGATTTTACATCTGAGCCCGTTACGCTTCGAGATTGCTGGGGGCTTGCCCAGGCCGGCGCTGTCAAGAACGCTGGAATCAGCAGCACTACCAACTTTAAGAGAGAAGCATTCATGCTCGGATACTCCAAGACGATTCATGCCGAAATGCGGCTGCGCCTAAGATTCTGGTGCAACGTAAAGCTATCGTTCCGCCGCACACATTCGTAACTGGCCATGCGGACAGGTGTGCTGCGTAGTTACTCGGGGTGCTTTTTGGGCAACACATTTGATTTGTTCCTACTGGGCACTTGTTGCTGAGATTGCAGCGGCAGATACTCCAGGTAACCCTACTCGAAAGGTGACGTGGGTATGTCCAAATTGTCTTCGGTTAAATTATTGCGCCTCGCGTTGTCGGCGATCTTGTTCGCCGTCGCTGGCATTCCCGCAGTACCAGCAATCAAAAATATGGCTGTGGTGGCATCCGCAGGCAGTAAACTCGCAGACGTTCCGCTGGCTGAGCTGGCCAAATTTTGTAAAGGCTCCGCGAAAGCCTGGCCTGACGGACGGAATTTCGTGATCGTAATGAAAAATCCAGATTTGCCGGAGATGCGTGTTGCGTTGCAGAAGCTTTTCGGCGGCGGCGCTGCGGAAGCCAGACTCGCCATCGCCAAGTTGAATGAGACTCGCCAGGCCGCTGTAATTGTCGATTCCGATGATGATTTGTTGCGTGCAGTGGATGCGACGCCGGGAGCGGTTGGAATTGTAGACGTTTATTCCATCAACGGCTCAGTGAAGGTTCTTCGCGTGGATGGCAAACTACCGTTCGATGTCGGTTACGCGCTAAAAGGAAATTGATCGTTCTTCTGCCCGCATAAGTCCAGAAAGATTTCCAACTAAGACTGTGGCCCGGGATTGCCTGCAGAACGCAGCGCTTTGATTGCGGTCAATCCAATCAATAATATCGCCGTTCCCAGCGCGCTCCACAACAATTCCGGATGCCGCTCCGTGAACGGTCGCGGGTCGCGGTAGTTCGCAGTTTCCTGTTCCGGCCCGAGAGCCAGAACTCTGTAAACAGGTTTGGACGGTCCGGAATCGAAGTAATGACTCAGATCGTATTGCGGTGTCGCTGCCTTCTCGTTCCCGTAGACCAGCCGGTATTGTTGTCCGGCGGCCGGTTTGAATGCCAGGGTACGCGGCACGGCACTCAGCGCCAAGTGTAGGTTGGCGAGTGGTTGATCGTCGCCGTTAATTACTTCCACTCGTAGGAATTTGTTTCCGGTAGTCTCTGGAAATTCGAGTCGGAGTAATTCTCTTGATGTGCCGCGCTGGTGGTAGCGATAAACCACCCCCGAGCCCCAACAGCGCCATTCCTGGCCATCACTGCTTCCGCTGATCCGCACTGCTCGATAAAATTCCGCCGTGTCAGTCGCGATCTGCAACTCCGAGATTGCTTGATTGGGTGAAGCGAGCGTCGTTCTCCAGATGCTTTCCGTGGGGTCCTTGGATTCTTCTTCAGCAAACGCTGTAGCAACATCTCTCGCCTGCGGACCCTGATACTCCTCCTCGTTTAACACCCCGATCCCGCTGACCGGGAATTGCGCTGACTGCTCGGCGATGCGCACGCGAATGTAGCGGGAACTCAGTCCCCTAAAAGGAATCGTCTGCGTTCCATCCACCGCTCGCGAACGAAACCGCGCAATCGGTGCGCGAGCTTCCACAATTCGCCAGTTTTTCGCATCATCGCTTAACGCCACTTCCGCCCATACGATAAAGTCCGGGCGGCTGGTCTCCACTTTTACCCGATCGTAATTCGCATGGCTGTCGCCGAGATCGCCGATCACCTGCGTGTATTGCCCCGCGACAAAACTGTTCTCGATGACCCGCGCCGCGTGCTCTTCCAGATTGCTCGGCGCACGTCTCCCCCGCGAAACGTAGGGAACTTCTTCGCTGTTTGAATTCACGATCCGCACGTCTTCGCAGCCTGGCTGGCAATGTTGGTACATTCCCCACGGCAGCGAAACCTCTGCTGGCGCCTCGCCCTCTCCCAGCGGTACTTGCACGGCGCGCGAGTACCGCCACGAGCGCCACCTGTCGGGCAGATCTGCCGGCAATGCCAGGACACAGATCATAGCGGGCAAAAGTAGCGCCGAGCTGATTCGCCGAATCGTCAATTTCCACGCTCGCGTGCAAGTTTGCGCGTGTACGAGAAGGAAACTCCCAGCAGGACCGCGCCAAGAACGAAGAAAGACAATATCCGGTAGCCTCGGTCCAGAAACGAAAGGTCGTACAAGAACACCTTGCCGACCACCAGGCCAAAAAGCGCCAGGCTCTGCCAGCGCAGTAGCGCCGATTTTTTCTGAACTCCAAAGAACAGGAGTAGCGTGGCATACAGCGTCCACAATACCGACAGCGAAACATGTTGTGCCAGCGCGGCATCCGTTCCGCCGCCTGCTTTTGCAAAGTAATCCCAAAATTCCAGCGACAGGGCAATCAACGCGTACATATTGATCGCGACGGCTAGAATGCCGATCTCCGTTCGCTCTGGCTCAGCCACATCGGTCTCGTGCGTCCGCGCCGCCCACAAGGCAACGCCCAGGCTGGCAATCATTACCGCAAAAACCGCGAATCGCGGGTTGAAGAGAAACTGTCCGCCGGCCGGCGGAAGCAGCAATAGGCGAAGTCCGGAAATCGCCAACAAAAGATAGCCCGCCTGTCGCAGAAAATTGCTGGCAGCGCGGAAACCCGTCCATACCAGAATGGCGCCTTCGGCGGAGAAACTGAGCGTGATCCATTTTCCTTCGAGGCGAATGGGAACGGCCAGGGTCAAAAACGTCAGAGCCAGGCCCGCATACAACAACCGCGCCAAGGCGGACTGATCATCTTGGCTTGCGGGAACCAGCCGCGCGATTCCTACGTGCCCGGCTGCCAGAGCCAAAAACAGCAGCGTCAGGGGCCACTTGTCGGCAGGCCACAGCAAGATAAAAAGCGCGCCAGAGTATGCGAACGCGTTTAGCAGGACAATTGCGACGTCAAGTTCTCTGGGCGCCAGACCGCGTATTGCTTTGGCCACCGGCAATGCGCCATACAAAAAGAAGAACAGCGTGGCAAACACCACGGTCCGTTCCAGCGGGGAAGTGCGGTGGAAGAATTCGCTGTACCATCCCCAAAAATAAATCTGCGTGCCGATAAAGGCGATGGGTACCAGTGACTGCCAGTCCTTTTTCGAGGCAATCGCCAGCGCGCCCGAGCCTAGCAGGATCAGGTAGGCAAAGAGAACCACCTGTTGATCCTTGCCGCTGCTCACCAAAATCGGCGTCAACAATCCGCCAAGCAATGACAAGAGCGCGATGCGCTGCGAATTGCGTCCGATGGCCACTGCCGCCATCACGCCCGTAATCACGATCATGGCTGCGAAGCCGACATCCCGGCTGTACAGCATGTAGTACTGGCACCCCGCCCAGACGGAAAGAAAAAGCGTCGCTTCGCCAAGTGCAGCGATGCCTTCTGAAAAATAGCTGTAGCCCTTGCCCAGTAGCCACTGACTCCAGGGCAGCAGCAAAGCGCCCAGCAAAACACCGATGGCCACGCGTCCGGAAGGCCCGATTACGTTATTGTCGAACGCCCATTTCAGGCCGGACGAAATCGCAATCAGCATTGCGACGATCCCGATTCGGTTGAACCAGTTTCCGGCAATGCGATTTTCCAGATCGACAGGAGCGGCGCTCCTCGCGTAAGCCGCCCCGATTACCGGTCCGCCAAGCACGCTCGTTGGCTGACGCCCTGAGGGCTGCGCCGGAGTGGCGGCTCTTAGGCCAACTGAGGCGGGCGGCGGTGCTGTCGGCTCGGCTTCCGGCGGCGAGACGGCGGCCTGTTGGACATCTTCCGCTCTGCCTTGAGCCAAGGGAGCTTGGCGCATAACGGCTTCAAGCGCCAAAATTCGCTTTTCAAGCACATAAATGCGCGAAGTCAGTTGAGGTATCTGCGCCAGCGAGGAAGATTCACGCTCGAAGCGGCGTACCGCCGCCAAGGCCATAATGGCAAGGACTGGCCCCGCCAAGAAGAGCGCAATTGCAATCAGTACAAGAAATCCCATACGGGGTAGGAACTGCGAGATTAGAGCACAGCGCCCAAGCGCGTACAACTCAAATTGGAGTCGGGAACCATTCCGTTTGGAAAAGGGCCACGCCGCGAACCAGGCAAAAATGTCGCGTTTTCGTCCTTTCGCGTTCCGACTTACATGCCTTAAACCTGTACATTCGGACAGGCTTTTCCACAGGACGTACAGTGAAGCCCGGGCAACACCCAATCTCGAAATAGATGCAATCTATCCTGCCTATTTTTATAGGGTTACAGTGCCTCAAAATGAAACACCTGGGTACTAGTAGACTCGTTTGACCCCCAAAATGTGCCGTCTGTACCATAGCTCCGGCTTCTGAACTGCTGTCTAATGGTACAGGTGCAGAGAACAACAGAACGTTGGGACAGTTCCCGCATCTAACAGACGGGCAAAGGCGCCACAAAGAACCAGCCTCAGCAGCGACCATCGGGCCCAAGAATAGAGGACAGAATGAAGACCAAGGACAGCAGCCGCAAGTGGATGTGGTGGTTCCTGGGAGTCGTTTTGGCTATGCAGCTTTATTTCGTCCGCGAGCTTCTGGCGGCATTTGCCCTGTTCGTTTTGGGATTTGGAGTTATCGCCTTCGTCTTGGGTGCTCTCTATATGCTTCACCAGGGCTGGGCAGTCGCGGTGGAGAGTCTGGCGAACAGCCAACACCCGGCTGTGCTTACCGTGAAGCGCGGCGTAAATTCGATGGAAACCGTGGCCCGCAGCAGCGCCCTAGCCACCATCGGTGGAGCGGAAGAGCTAGCCAAGCGTGCGATCCGGCGCGCCGGTTCAGCCACCGCCCGGTAGCACTTAGAGTTTCGATTTGTTAGTAGGGAGAAGCCTCTGGCAAAGCTGTACTCCTGCAGCCCTGCCAGTGACTAGCTATAAAGAACCTAGAAAAAGAGCCAATCGCTCTGAGCAAGCGATTGGCTCTTTTTCTTTGTGATGGAGGGGCAATCGCTCCCCCTTGCCGCAGATGTCAAACGACATGCAGAGAGGAAGTCCTGTACCTACGTTCAGAGGGCACAGCTGACCTAAAACTGACCTTCGAGCCTGTAGTCCGTTCAGTCGCAGTGCAGTATTTTCCTTCGCGGTGGTAGAACACAGTCTTCCTCTCGCAGTTTCCGCATCGACTGTATTCGCCAAAGGCCCAGGAGAAAAAAACGACCGTGAAGAGACCCAGATTCTTCAACAGGCTGCACTTGTGTTTGATGACGGCGATTGTGACGGTCGTGGCGAACAGCACTCCGGCGGGTAGCTTGCCGCTGACTATCGGAACGAACCAAATGGCTGCGGCGACTGTCAACGTCGAATATCGCTCCGCGATCACAGTTGGCGGAGGCGCACCACCGTACCAGTGGCGAATTACTTCGGGGTGCCTGCCAGCGGGATTGAGCTTCGATGATGTTTCGGGAACGATTGTGGGAGTGCCGGAAGTCGATGAAAGCACGAGCCTTGTGGTAAGTGTCTCAGATTCTGCGGGGCATACCGCCTCAGCGCTGATTGGGCTAAATGTCCTTGCCGGCAACTGGGGAACGACCTACTACGTGGACAGCGAATTCGGAAACGACGGCAACCGCGGCACCTCGGAGTCTTGGCCATGGAAAACCATGGTGCGTGTTAGCAACGCAAGTTTCGCGCCCGGGAATCGAATACTGCTGAAGAGGGGAGGCGTTTGGAGAGAAGAACTGAACTTTCCATCGTCCGGTATCGCTGGCGAGCCAATCCTTGTTGATGCGTACGGCACGGGAAACGCACCTGCAATCAGTGGAGCCGATCTGCTTCCCCAGACTGGATGGACAGTGTGCAGCACGTGCCAGGCGTATGTCTGGCGAATCCCCGTAAGAACACAACCTAACATTGTTCTGTTCAACGGCACGCTTGGGATTAAGGAAACGTCTGTCGCGAATTTGACTGAAGCCACACAATGGTTGTGGAGCGACGGTACGTTATACGTGTGGTGCACTGGAAATCCGGGTTATTCCTACCAGAGCCCTGGAGTCGAAGTAGGCGCGAGGCAGATTGGCATCGCATTATTCGGTATTTCTTATGTGACGATTCAGAATTTGCATGTCGAGGGCGCGAACGGAACACCAAGCAACGGAACGGTATACGCGCAGGCGGTCACTTCGCTCGGTCGGAGCACGCATAACATCAGCCTGCATCGGTTGACGCTGAAAAACGGCGCAGGGGATGGAGTTCATCTGGAAGACTGCAACGCATGCATCGTGCAGGGCGTAACGGAATCGGGGATGGCTAGAAACGGAATTGAATTGGTTTCCGCCCATGCCACGTATCCGGTTTCCTCCGGCGCTATCCTCGGCAATACCGCCGCGTATAACCACTACGACGGAATTGGAACCTATGGCTGCGCCGTGGGTGCCACTTGCGAAGGGATATCCGAGCCCGCCGGCTTGTTTCTTTCCGGTCTGGTCGTGGCCGGGAACACCGTTCATGACAACGGCGCGGGAATCTATTTTCGTTGGACCCGGAATTCGCACGTCATCGCAAATACATCCGATCGAAACATGGACACGAGTATGGGAGGCGAAGGCGGCGGGATCGAATTGGAAGCTTCGAGCAACAACACGGTGGAACGCAATTTATCGTACGCCAACCGGACGAACGGGTTGGAAATGTCTAACGACCGGGGCGCGGGCACCGGCGTCACCGGCTCGTCGAACAACCTGGTGAAATATAACGCAGTACACGATAACGCGTGGAGCGGATTGTTCACCAATGCCGCGCCAAGCTCGAACAATATTTTCCTGTACAACGTGGTTTGGAACCACGCAAACGGAGAATGTTTTCTGGCGAATGGAATCGGCCACAAATTCTACGGAAATACCTGCTGGAACAATTCGACCGGCATCGACTTATTCACCTCGAGTACCACACCTTCCACCGGCTACATCACCGTGAAGAACAACATCATCGCGGCAAGCGTGCACAACGCTGTGAAGATTGAATCGGGCGTGTCGATGTCCACGCTGGCGTTCGATTATAACGATTACTACAATCCGGAGTCGTCGCTTAATTTCCGCTGGGCCACCTCGAGCGGGGATTTTTCCACGTGGGAGAAGAGCTTCACGTACGATCTCCACTCGCGAACGGAAAATCCCCAGTTTATTTCCAGCGTGCCGAGCCAGCCTGGCGATTTCTCCGTTCTCACGAGTTCACCCACCATCGGCGTAGGTGTGGGCTTGGACGCGACCGAGAATACAGGTTTGAACAATCTTTCCACGTGGCCGGGCGAAATTCAACTGACGACGCAAAGCGTTGCCTGGAATATCGGCGCTTTCATTGTTTTGCAGTAACACCGAATCGAAATCGGCCTGTGGCTACAGCGAACGGAGAGCCGTCGCCACCGGTTGTACGGCCGCACGAATGGCCGGAAGCAACCCGCCCACAAGTCCCATAGCCAGCGCAAAAATGATCCCCTGCGCCAGAAGTTCGGGCGTGATCTGAAACGCGAACACAGTATGCGAAAAGGTTTGCAGGTTCATCGCGCCGGTAGTAAGGCCGTTGAGCTTAAGCACCGCGAGGCAGCCGATCAACCCGCCCACGAACGCGATCAGCAAGGCTTCAACTACAAAGGAAAAAACGACGGAGGGTCCTCCAAAACCGATCGCGCGCATGGTGGCGATCTCGCGGCCGCGTTCGGCAATGGCAGAATACATGGTATTGAGCGCGCCGAACACCGCGCCGATGGCCATGATGGCCGCGACCAGTCCACCGAGTACCGTAATCAGCTTGGTCAGGCGTGTAGACTGTTTGGAGTAGTACTCGATCTCTCGCGTGACGTCTACGTTAAGCCTTGGATCCGCCGTGAGCGTATCCTTGAGTTGTTGCAAGGAATTGGGCGACGCCAGATGAACGGTGATCGATTGAAAAAAAGTGTCCGGACGATTGTAGGCGGGCCCAATGAGGTGCGCGTCGCCCCAGATTTCGGAGTCAAAAGCGCTGCCGCCAGCGTCGAAAACACCCACGATCAGGAACCGGACGCTGCCGAGGCTGATGGTGTTTCCGAGCGTGAGGCCTGCGTAGGAGATGTTAGCGTTTTTTCCCACGACAATTTCCGCGAGGCCGGGCGTGAACATGCGGCCCTGCACGATCCTGATTTTGTTGCGTATTTGCAAAACGTTCTTCGAGACGCCACGAACCTGCACGTTCGCGTCGGTGCCCGTGGATATCAGTGGTATCGGAGCAACCAGGACCACTTCGGGCGTCACCAGAGGTCCATCCGAGGAGCGCGCAATTCCGGGCGCATCTTGCACGATTTTGACGTTATCGATGGTCACGCCGCCGGTCATTTCCGATGTCGCGCCGGCGCGCATGATGATGGCGTTATCTTCAGAGCCGGAGGAAACCAGCGTGGCTTTGAAGCCCCTCGCCAGTGAAAGCATGGCGACAAACACGCCGACCGTGCCCGCAATGCCCAGAACCGCTACGATCGCCGAGGTCCAGCGAGCCTTTACGCTACGAAAATTGTAGATAAGTGGAATGGGCAGTAGCAGCACGACAACTATGAAGATGAGCGAGCCCAGGCCTAGTCCCAGGTAAAGCCACGTTGTGAACGGCAAGTCTTTCCCAAGCTGGAGCGCTCTTGAAAGCATGGTCAGACCCTCCTCAGCGCGTCCACTACTCGCAAACGCATGGCCCCAATACCCGGCAGGAGTCCGCTTGCGCCGCCTACGAAAACCGCGAACGCCAGGCCGAGTGCCAAGACCGTAATCGACAACAGCAGCGGGGGAAGCAGACCGTTCAAAGCGGCACCTACAACCGGGATGGCCAGAATCGCGAGGCCCAGACCAATTAAGCCCCCGATCAGCGCAATCACCAGTGATTCCGCAAGAACGAAGAACAGCACAAAACGGTCCGAGTATCCGATAGCCTTTAGCACGGCCAGTTCGCCGGTGCGTTCGCGGACGGAAATCGCCATGGTGTTGCCGGTGACGAGAAGTAGGGTGAAAAAGACGACGCCCCCGATGGTTAAGATAAGCAGCTCGATATTTCCGAGCTGCTTGGCAAAGCCCGCTTGAAACGCGGACTCAGTTTCGGTCTTGGTTTCGGTGGCAGAATTGGCGAAGCCTTTATCAATCGCTGCAGCCACGCGAACAGCGTCATCAGGCGAATCCAGCTTCAAAACGTACCAGCCGATCGCACCTTTGATTTGTTGCGGTATGTTTTCATCAAAATACTTCCATTGCAGCCAGAACTGGCTCTCGTCGCCTCCGGGATGGTCGTTTTTGTAGATGCCGTCTAGGTTGAATTCCCAAGTCTTCGTCGGCCCGTACAGCGCATTTTTGATCGGAATGCGATCGCCGACCTTCCAATGGAAGCGGTTGGCGAGGGTCGCTCCGACGATAGCGCCTTGCCGGTCCTTAACAAAATTGTCCCACTGGTCGTCAGGAATCTTCATTTCCGTCATAACCTGGCGCTGATTTTCGGGATCTATGACGAACTGCGGGAAAAAATTCTTCTCGTCTTGATAAACGCCGCCAAACCAATTGTTATGAGCAACGGCTTTGACGCCCTGGATACGCAGTATTTTGTCGCGATAGGCGAGTGGAATCGTGTTGATAAGACCGGCGCGGTTGATGACTACCAGACGATCCGCGCCGGCGAGCTCGGTGCCACGGCTGAAGGCGCCCTTTACGACCGCAAGAAAGGTGAACAGAAACAACGCCACCGCAAACGAACCGATCGTCAGGAGCAAGCGCACTTTTTTCCGAAAGAGATTTGCAAAAATCAGTTTGGCATACTTCATGCCACACCTCCTGCCATCGCATTTTGCGGAAGCTTGCCGCCTTCGACCAGCACGCCTTTCTCTAAGTGCAAAGTAGTGTGAGCGCGGTCCGCGACGACAGGATCGTGTGTCACCATCAACACTGTTTTCCCGTGTTTTGCTACCAGCTCCTCGATGAGTCCCATGATATCGGTCGCACTCTTGCGGTCCAGGTCACCGGTAGGCTCGTCGCAAAGTAAAAAAGTTGGATCGGAAACAATCGCGCGCGCGATGGTTACGCGCTGCTCCTGTCCGCCGGAGAGTTGCCGCGGATAGTGGTTCATCCGATCGACCAGTCCGACGACGGACAGCGCCGTTTCCACGTGCTGTTTGCGCTGCGCTTTGGAAAGTTTTGTCAGCAGCAGCGGCAGCTCCACGTTTTGAAACGCCGTCAGCACCGGGATCAAGTTATACATCTGAAAAATGAAGCCCACATGGCGCGCCCGCCACTGCGTCAACTTGCTGGCGGACATATGGGTGATTTCGTCGCCATCCACTGAGATGTGTCCTGAAGTGGGCACGTCCAGCCCGCCCAGCAAGTTGAGCAAAGTCGTCTTGCCCGAACCGCTGGGCCCCATAAACGCCACGAAATCACCTTTATCAACGTCCAGATTCAGGCCCTGCAGTACCTGAATGTTTTCTCCGGCGCGGCGATATGTCTTGTTCACGCCACGCACTTGAATCAGGGCTGAAGAACTGCCGCTATTGTCCACGCGAATCATGCGTCACTCCTCCGGGTTTCAGGGTTTGTACTTACAAACCCCGAATAGGTCATTGGTTGATTCTCACTGCTTCGCCATCCTGCAAATTCTCCGGGCCGCGCGCGACCAATGAGTCGCCTGAGTTCACGCCGGCCACAATTTCCACATCGGAGCCGCGATCGTTGCCGAGCGTCACGCCGCGCCGCTCTATTTTTGTGTCGCGCATCAGGAAAACATACGATTTGCCATTCTCCGTCCGGATCGCCGATTTCGGCACGATGGCCGTCGGCTTCGGGCTCGTACTCTTCGCGGCGCCCTTTTTCTTGGCCTCGTCTTCACCCATGAACGCGACTTTCACGCCCATGTCCGGCAAGATTTTGGGATCCAATTTGTCGAAGGAAATGCGCACTTTCACCGTGGCCTTTTGCCTGTCGGCTGTGGGAATCACTGTGCGCACGTGCGACGGAATTTGCCAATCGGGATACGCGTCCAGCGTCGATGTCACACGCTGCCCCGGTTCCACCCGCGCTATGTAGGCTTCGTTTACGTCTACTTCCACTTCATTCGAATTCATATCCACGATCGTGGCGATGCCCGTCCGCGTAAATCCGCCGCCAGCCGAAATCGGCGATACCATTTCACCCACTTGCGCATCCTTTGAAACGATGATTCCCGCAAATGGCGCACGAATCGTGCAATTATCGACCGCCTGCTGTGCCACCTGAATTCTCGCGTTTGCCGCGGACACTTGTTGCTTGGCTAGCGCAATTTTCGCGCGCAAGCTGTCCGCCCCGGTCTGCGCGTTATCCAGCTGGTCCTGGCTTTGCACGTTTGCCGCTTTCAATTCCGCCGCGCGGTGCAGTTGGATTTCGGCGTACCGTAACTGCACTTCATAATCCTGAATCGCTGCTTGCGATGAGTCGCGATCCGCGACCGACGACTCCAGCGCGCGCTGGACGTCGGAGTCATCCAGGGTAGCGAGCAGCTGCCCATCCTTCACGCGATTTCCTTCGTCAAAGAACACTCCGGTCACGCGGCCAGTGATTTTTGCCGCCACGGTCGCTCGCCGTCTTGGAGTTACGTACCCGCTAGCGTTAAGCAGCGTCTGCTGCGCGGGATCTCCAGCTGGACGTGCCACCGCAACTTCAACCACCGGTGCACGGTTTTTCAGGGCAAACACTCCGCCCGCGACGAGCAAGAGCACGCCGAGTCCAGCCGCGAAGAAGCCCCAAAACTTTCCGCCGCCTCCGCGGGAGCGATGCGTGTCGTGGATTTTCAGCGATGCTAGATCCGCAGCCGGCATGGGTAGAGAGATGCTCCTCTTCGATAAATGTAACGTCGAGCAGGCAATCCGCTAGTTTTCGTTTTCGGGTAGAGGCCGGGGGGAAACCCGTCGCTCATGCGTCTCCCCTAACTATACGCGAAACCTGCTTCATTTATATCAATCGAAAATCACATCCAGCGCAGGCAAATCGGCGAACGACAGTGCGCTACCGGCAAGCGCCCGTCGATACCGGAGAGTATAGCGACCAGCACTAGCCGGGATGAGCGACAGAAACAGGGGCCGGTTCACAAAGCAGAACGACGCAGCGGCAAAATAAAACGGGCCCGGCGGAAATTACTCCACCGGGCCCGCAGTTGATTTGCCTGCCGGCCGATTTGCGGTCGCAAATCGAGCCGATCGGGCTTTAGTAAGTGGCGCCCTCCGGGACGACGACAAAGTCGACGCGACGGTTAGCCTTTTCTTGTCCCTTTTCCGTGGAAGCTTCGCCGGTGCGGGTGGAAATACGCGACGCATCCACGCCCTTCTCGATGATGTATTTCTTGGCCAGATCGGCGCGGGTTTGCGCGAGCTTGGCGGCTTTGGGTTCCTTTTTATCTGCGAACCCAACGATGACCAGCTTGGCGTTGGGATCGTTCTTCAAGCGCAGCGCAACGTCGTCGCCAACACGCTTGCAGGCATTGTCAAAGCGGGATGCGCCTGCTTTGTTGTAGCCGCAATCGCCGGCTTTTGCCGCTTGTGGCGGAGGAGGCGGCTGCTGCACATCAACGTTGGTCGAGGCATCGGCGGTGCCGCCGCGGCCGTCGCTTACCGAGCATTTCACCGTGTAACTGCCGGGCGCAAGGCCGGTGGAATCGAACTGCGCCTTGGGACCATCGCCGCTCACCTGGCCAGCGGTCGCGGAGTAGCTATATGTCAGAGGATCGCCATCAGGATCGCTGGCGGTTGCGGTGATGCCAGTACGCTCGCCAGGCATAATCGGACTGCGGTCGGTGGCGCAAGAGATCGTCGGAGGTTGATTGGGCTTCTTGGCAACGGTGATGTCCGCTGCGCAAGTTGCGGTGCCACCTTTACCGTCGTCAACTTTCGCGGTCACTGTATACCTGCCTTCAGCGAGGCCCGCCGTATTGAAACGCGCATCAGGGCCAGTGCCTTCCACGGCGCCGCCCGAAGCCGTGTAACTGTAAGTCAAAGTGTCGTTATCCGGATCGCTGGCGTTCACGTGAACGGTGACCGCATCGTTGGAGCCGGCAAATACGGAGGTCGGATTCGCGGAACAGGCTGCGACTGGAGGATGGTTCGGAGGAGGCGGAGGATTCGGGAAGCCAAATCGCAGCACGAGACCGGTGCCCAGACGGACGTTGTTCTGGCGTGCCGTGGGATTAACATTTGTTCCGCTGAAATTCGTCATCAGATAATCGATCTGGGCGAAGCGCCAAGCCACATATTTGTTGAAAACGACGTCAACACCGCCGCCCGCAGCCAATGCAAATGTGTTTTGGCCGTTGTCGCCGGTCACAGCGATGCCGCCATGCACGCCGCCAAATAAAAATTCAGCAAAGGGCACGAAATGATCGAACTTCCGCAGATTCAAGCGCGGACCGAAGAGGTAGCTCGTGAGGCCGCCCGTGATCTGGTTGCCGCCAACATCACGTTTGAAATGGTAGCCGCCCAGTTCTGCGGTCAGTCCCAGGAAACGATTGGCGTTGTAGGTAAATCCGCCATTGGCGCCGTGATTGTTGAAATTGTTAAAACCGTCGCCCGGGTTGAAGTTGATATAGCTGTAACCTACAGCGAGCTCAAACTTGGGTACGAGCTGCCCGGGTGCGCTGTCATCTTTAGCGGCCTTAGTGGCCGCTTGCGGGCCGGGAAATGGAGTGGCCCTGGGAACCGCGGGAAGAGCAAAAACGCCGCGCGTGGCATGCACCGTGGTTGCTGGTGCCGGGGCGGGAGCATCCGCGACGGCGTTGATTCCGGTTGTGGGCTGGGCCGCATTATCGTCCTTTTGCTGCCCAAAAAGTGGAAACGCCAGAAGCGCCGCCACCGCTATTGCTGCACACCACTTACGCATAAACATCCTCCATAAATTCGTCGTAGGACTTTCCACTCATTACCGCGTTTACCCCAGTAGGAACTGCGCAGAGGGAGTCGGCACAGTTCCGGCTTTGTCTTGTGAGGCGCGAAGCAAGAGCGTACGCATCTGCCGCCCGGCTTACATTGTTCTCAGGGCGGAACGTCAGACTAAAAGACGAAGCGCGGTTCCAATAGCCTATGTCAAGCCGCCAAGATTCCGCAAGCAAATCCTTGTTCCCGAACGAGAAATTCGGCGCGGCAACGTAGGAGAAATAGTTGGTAAACTGCAGGCTACATGACAACATTTACGAGCATTGACCTGAATTGGACCGGCAGGCCTCGCTCCATCGCCGCAATGCTGATGGAATCGGGAAGTACCAGTGTCGTGATTGATCCTGGGCCGGAGTCTACGCTGGAAACGTTGCGTACAGAATTGCAGAGGCGCGGGCGGAACTTCCAGACCCTCGATGCTCTGCTGCTGACCCATATTCACTTGGACCATGCGGGAGCGACCGGTGTGCTGGCGCGCGAAAACCCGAACCTCAAAGTCTACGTGCACGAAATCGGTTCCGCGCACATGATCGATCCCTCGCGATTGCTGGCGAGTGCCGGACGGCTCTACGGCGGTGCTTTGAAGATGCTCTACGGCGAGTGCATGCCGGTACCGGAAAAAAATCTCGTGTCGCTGCAAGGCGGGCAGCGAATTCAAATCGGAGAAGCAGAATTAGAAGTCTTTTACACACCGGGGCACGCTTCGCATCATGTGACCTATTGGGATCAAGCGTCGCGGACCGCTTTTGTTGGGGATACCGCAGGGATTCGAGTGGAAGGCGACGCGTTTCTTCTGCCGGCCACACCGCCGCCAGACATCGACGTGGAAATCTGGAATCAAGCGCTGGACATGATTGCGTCTTGGGGACCGGAGCGAATATTCCTAACGCATTTCGGATTTATTGAAAATCCGGTCGAGCATATTCGATTGTACAAAGACCGGCTTGCGGAGTGGAGCGCGCTAACGCGGAAGCTATTAGAGAGCGGCGTGGAAACGAGCGAGGCGGAAAGGCAGTTTGTGGACGCGATGGCCTCCGAAATCAAGTCCACGCTGCCCATGGATGCGGCCGACCATTACATTTTCAATGGCGGACTTCGGTTGTCGTGGCTTGGCCTGATGCGCTATGTGCGGAAGAAGGACCTTCAAGGAAAGACGAAAATGGCCACCTGAAGGACGAAACGGGATCAGGAAACGGATTCGTCTGCTACCGGCTGGATCAGGTCGGAAGCGCTAACCTCAGGTCGGCTGACCAGCGCTTCGAATCGAGCGGTCAGGCCGTCCAGCAGCAGATCGACAAGCTTTTGCGCGCTTGCGCCATCGGGATCGCGATCGGGATTGTATTGCGTCACATCCAGACCGAGTAACGTTTTTTGACTGAGAACTTCGCGCAGCGACTGGCGCACATCGTCGAAATTGAGTCCGCCGCTCCCCGGCACATTCACAGCTGGAAGTTCTTCCTGCGCGATGACGTCGATATCCAAATGCAGAATGAAGTCGCGCGAATCGGTGTGCAGGTGGGCGAGCGCATCGCGGGTACTTGCGGCCGCGCCTCTCTTCTGGATATCCACCGCATACACGTAGCGTAACGGAGATTTGGAGAGAAATTCCTGTTCCGGCGGATCGACACGTTCCAGGCCGAAAAGTAAAACGTCCGGCTCGCGAACTAGCGGCGTCTCACCCCAAAAACGTACCAGCTCTGGCGCGCCGCGGCCGATGATACTGGCCACAACCATTCCATCGATGCGGCCGGACGGAGTCGAAGCGGGCGTATTGAGATCGGCGTCGCGATCCATCCAGAAAAGATTCAGATGCTTGTAGTAGCGGCGAGCGCCGGTAAGCAATCCAATCACTTGCGCGCAATCTCCGCCGAGCACCAGCACCAAAGCCCCGCTCTTGATAGCCACTTCGGCGTGAACTTTCAGGTCGTTCAGTCCAGCAACGATTGCGGGAAGGTTGCGTGCCCGGCGATGCTCTTCATCGTCGGCAAACAGACGAGCCGGACAATCGCCCAGATCCGTCACTTCATAGCCGATGTTTTTGATTTTTTCGACCAGCCCCGCGGCCCGAAGGGCTTGCGGTGCTTTTTCAGTGCCGGGTAGAAATGCAGCCGCGCTCGAGCAGGCGCCAATCAAGGCAATCTTCTTCGGCTGACGGACAATTTTGACCGCCAAGTTTATCTCCTGAAGTTTCTGAAAATCTGGCCGACGCTTTCGCGACCAGCCGCCCCTGCTACTGGCAAGAAAAATTCCTGCTTACCCGGTGGACAGAAAATTCAGCGTCGCGGCGCCGCAGCGATGGTTGCAAGCTCCGGCGGCAAGGTAAACCGTACATCTTCGCGAATCAAGTCCAAATCGCGCTGATCCGTGTACCCATGTTCGGCTAGGCGCTGGCTGACCTGTTCGACCAACACTTCGGGGGCCGATGCGCCGGCGGTCAAGCCAACACTGCGCACGCCCTCCAACCAGGCCGGATTAATGTCCGACGCGGAATCGATAAGTTCGGCCTTTACTCCGCGGCGCTGCGCGACTTCCACCAGGCGGTTGGAGTTGGAACTGTTCTGCGAGCCAACCACCAGGATCAGATCCACATCCTGCGCAACCTGCTCGACAGCTTCCTGGCGATTCTGCGTGGCATAGCAGATGTCATCGCTCTTGGGGCCGACGATTTTGGGAAACTTCTGTCGCAGGCGGGCGACGATTTCTTGTGTATCGTACAGGCTGAGCGTGGTTTGCGTAAGGAAAGCGAGCTTGTCCGGATTGTTGACTTCGAGCTTGTCCACCGCGGCAACCGAATCGACTACGATGGTCCGGTCGGGCGCTTCGCCGGAAGTACCGATAATTTCCTGATGATCTTTATGCCCGATAAGGATGATGGTGCGGTCTTCGCGGGCGAATTTCAGAGCTTCAAAGTGGACCTTAGTGACCAGCGGGCAAGTAGCATCGATCACTTTCAAGGAGCGCGCCTTGGCTTCATCGCGAACCCCGGGCGGCACGCCGTGGGCGCTGAATACCAGCACCGCGCCATGCGGAACTTCGTCAATGGATTCGACGAAAATCGCGCCGCGACGGCGAAGCTGCTCCACAACGTAAGTGTTATGAACAATTTCGTGGTGTACATAAACAGGGTTGCCGTAGGCTTCGAGCGCCAGCTCCACGATGTCTACTGCGCGCACTACGCCTGCGCAGAAACCTCTTGGCCTCACTCGTAGTAATACTTTGCCTTTTGATTCCGTGGCCATCTCGCTCCCATGGTTGGTTAAGGTGCTTATTTCTAAAACTCTATCATAACCTAGAGACGGGAATAGCAGCACGGTTTTCGAGATTTCCAGTGCTGGCTGAGTTTGGCCAAGGGGAGAATTAAAGCTCGAGACTATCGCGGGATAGGAGAGGAAAGATGCTGCTCATGAATCAGGTGGCGGTGATTACCGGGTCGGGACGCGGAATTGGCCGCTCGATGGCGCAGTTGTTTGCAAGGGAAGGTGCGGCCGTATTCTTGACGGCACGCACAGAAAAAGAATTGGCGAAGACGGCTGCGGAAATCACTGAAGCAGGTGGACGAGCAAAGTTTCTTGTCGGTGACCTGGCGAACGAAGCGGATTGCCGGGCAGCTTTCGAAAAAGCGGTGGCAGAATACGGTCGCGTGGATATTCTGGTCAACAACGGCGGGCACTACGGTCCGGTTGTTCCGGTGGAAGAGTATGCGATGGAGGAATTCGATCGCGTGATAGCGGTGCACTTGCGCGCTGCATTCTTGCTAAGCCAGCTGGTTCTGCCGGAAATGTACCAACGGAAGCGCGGTGTGATTTTGAATATTTCCAGCATTTCGGCGAAGGCAGCGTATAGCTGGGGCTCGGCGTACGCTGCCGCAAAAGCCGGACTCCTCGGGCTTACGCGATACAACGCAGCTGAAGCGGCGCGTAAAGGTGTTCGCGTGAACGCGATTTGTCCGGGCCCCGTCACCGAAACCGAGATGAGCAAAGAATTGGGAGCGGAGCTGGCGCGCAAACTTAATGTTAATAAGGACGAGCAACTCGCGGGATTTCTGGAAGGCATACTCCAGGGCCGAGGGCAGACAACGGCGGAGATCGCCGAAATGGCGTTGTTTTTGTGCTCCGAAAAGGCCAGTGCTATCACTGGGCAGGCGATCAACGTGGATGGCGGAGCGGTCTTCTACTAGGCCGATAGCGGAAGCTGCTAAGACGCGGCAACGCTTCGCGAGTTCGTTGACTTGCCCTGTGCGAGCACCTAGAATCGCCACCCCAGCTTCCATGATTGGCGAAACCATTTCTCACTACCGGATCACCGACAAACTCGGCGCCGGTGGCATGGGCGTCGTCTATAAAGCGCAGGACTTGCAGCTCGAACGATTGGTTGCGCTGAAATTCCTTCCGCAAGATTTGGCGCTGAGTGAAACCGACCGCGAGCGGTTTTTGCGCGAAGCGCGCTCGGCTTCGGCCCTCGACCATCCCAACATCGGCGTAATCCACGGGATAGATAGGACCGGCGATGGCCGCATGTTCATCGTGATGGCCTATTACGAAGGGCAAACGCTATCGCAAAAATTAAGCGGCGGGCCATTGACGCTGCGCCAAGCGATGGATTGGGCTTGCCAGATTGCGTCGGGACTTGCGGCCGCCCACGCACGCAACATCGTTCATCGTGATATCAAGCCAGGGAACATCATTATCACTAAAGATAATTCTGCGCGTATCGTGGATTTCGGATTGGCCCGAGTGGTGGCCACGCCTAGCGCCACCATGACCGGCGGAACCACCGGCACTCTTCCGTACATGTCGCCGGAACAAATTCTCGGCGAAGCGGTGGATCAGCGCTGCGACGTGTGGGCGCTGGCGATCTTGCTGGTGCAAATGGTGACCGGCAGCCATCCTTTCGGGCGAGACAACACGACCGCGATGACCTTCGCAATTTTGAACCAGCCGCCGGCGGCGATTGAGGCACTCCCGGCGCTGCTACAGCCGATTGCACTGCATGGATTGGCAAAGGATGTGGCACATCGTTATCCCGACGCAAAAGAGATGCTGACGGATTTGGAGTCGGCGCGCGCGCAAATTGCTACATCGGGGATGGCGTTGGATGAGCCGACACTGGTGCGAGCCCAGCCGTCGGCGGCGCTGAAGCATGTGATTTCGCACGCTTCGACGCCGCGGTGGCAAGCGTCATCGTCTTCACTTTCCGCAGCCAGCAAACGCAAGGAGAGGCGCGCGGCGCCATATCTTTTCGCTGGGCTTGCGGTGGCGGTGCTTGCCGCTGGGTCGCTTCTTTTCTCCCCCGTTCGTCAACATGCAGTTGCGGTGCTTTCCGGCAGCGGCGGAGGAAAACATGTGGCCGTGCTGCCTTTCGACAATATTGGAAACGATCCGGCGAACGAAGCGATTGCGGAAGGTTTGATGGATTCGCTCACCAGTAAGCTTTCCAATCTGGATGCGCAGCAGCAATCGCTGTGGGTAGTGCCATCGAGCGTGGTGCGCAGCCGGAAAGTAACCGACCCTTCATCGGCCGGAAAAGATTTGGGAGCCAACCTGGTGGTGAAAGGCAGCATTCGCCGGGACGCGAAAAATGTGCAGCTCACAGTGAATCTGATCGATGCGAAAGATTTGCGGCAAGTGGGCTCCGCGGTGCTGGACGATGCGACGGGGGATCTTGCCGGATTGCAGGATGAAGCGGTGGCGCGCCTGGCGCGGCTGATGAACATCAATGTGACGGCAGAGAGTTTGCGCGCGACGGGTGGCAGAGCAACCCCTGCCGCTTATGAGCAATATCTGAAAGCACTGGGCCTGATGCAGCGTTACGACAAAGCAGGGAATCTGGATCAAGCCATTACCGCGCTGCACGGTGCCGTGCAAACTGACAATCAATTTGCGCTGGGATATGCCTCGCTCGGCGAAGCGTATCGCTTGAAGAATCAAGTCGAACCCAACCCGCGTTGGATCGACCAATCCTCGGCGATGCTCGAGCGAGCTGTTCAGCTCGATGACAAACTGCCCGCGGCGTACGTGACTCTCGGACGGCTGCATGACGCATCCGGAAAATACGATCTGGCCGTACAGGAATTCCAGCATGCGTTGCGCCTGGACTCCAGAAACGCGGAGGCGCTTGCAGGCCTCGCCCATGCCTACGAGAACGCCGGAAGAAACAGCGAAGCCGAAGCCGCACTGAAGCGTGCTATTGATTTGCGGCCCGGCTATTGGGATGCCTACAACTCTTTAGGGCTCTTTTATGACCGGCAGGGTAAATACGATGAAGCCATAGCACAACTCCGAAAAGCGACGGAAATCACCCCGGACAATGGCCAGGTGTTTTCTAACCTTGGGGCGGTGTATCTCGACTCTGGCGACAGAAAGAAACGGGGCGAGGCCGAAACCGCCCTGAAAAAATCCATCGCTATCAGTCCAAGCTACGGAGCCTATGCGAACCTGGCGTTCATGTACCTTCAGGAAGCTCGCTACGAAGAATCTGCTAAGATGAGCCAAGAAGCGTTAGAAAAGAATGACAAAAACTACGTCGTTTGGGCTAATCTTGCGCTCGCTCGTGACTGGCTGGGCCAGGCAGAACAGGCAAAGGCAGCTCGAGAGCGACAACTTCCACTGGTCGAGGAAGCAGCGAAGCAAAACCCTCGCGATGCGCAGGCGCAATCCGTTTTGGCCCTGCTTTACGCAGAACAAAAGATGCACGACAAAGCGCTTTCAGGAGTGCGCAGCGCGCTGGCATTGGCGCCGGATGACGCAGGAGTTTTAGTTAACGTCGGCGAGGTGTATGAAAATCTAGGACAGCGCAAGGATGCGATACGATACATCACGAAAAGCATGGAAAAAGGAACCTCGATGGATGCTCTCAGGCAGGAGCCTGCGTTGAGGAATTTACTACTCGATCCGGATTTTCCCAGTAAGTCCAAGTAGTTCAAATTCAACAAGGAGAATTACCATGGCACAACCGGCCCCAGCACCACAAGACAATACAGATACAGACCCAGAAACAAACATAATCACCATCAGCGCTGATGGGACGTATTCGCCCAGCAGCATCACGATTAACAACGGCGGAGTGGCAAAGTTCGAAGTCACTTACCCAACCGGAGATACCGTGTGTAACGTCACCCTGGGAACTATAACTTTTGCCAGCAGTGACAGGGAGACTGCAGGCGGTACGGTAAAGATCGGCTCCTGATTCACATGCGACGGAAATGGGGCACGCTTGGAACCAGCACTTGCCGAGAAGTGCCCCAATTTTCTCTGCAAATATATCGACTCCCCTAAAATTCCCGACCTGTCAGTTGCTCTTAGCAGTTCTAGGACTGTGGAATTCATGGTCTTCTTCGGGGAGCGCCGTCGAATATTGGAAAAAGACTAGTCACTTCAGTTAGAATCCATCATCTTTAGAATTCTCAGTCACTCTTTCGAGCGGGGAGGCCAACCCATTCTCAGCCGTGAGCTTTCCACCCTGCCTGGAGCGCGATGCCTCTTTTTGACTTTATTTCCCCGTTTGCGCGGAGACCACGCGTGAGCATTATTCCCACCGCAGATACGGCCTTCGGATTTACCGGCCCGGAAGGACGGCGCAGTACGCGCATCGAACGTCCAGTGCCGCTGCTCATCACTGGACACGACGGGCTGGGCCAGGAATTTCTGGAGCGCACGTCGGCGGTGAGTTTGAATCTGCACGGCTGCAGATATCCATCGCGGCACGATACACACGTGGGCTCGTGGATCACGCTGCAGATTGGCGAAGCGCCGCTGGGCGAAATCGTCACCACCGTGAAGGCGCAAGTGCGCTCCCTACAGATTCCACGCAATCCGCGCGATTTGTATCACGTCGGAGTAGAACTTGAAAAACCAGCCAACGTATGGCGGGTTCCTTCTCCGCCGCCGGACTGGGTGACCGCCGCCGAGCGGCTTAAGGCGGAGTTACCGCCCTCCAAAGAACAGACAGCCGCGGCGACTGGTCCAGGTCGCGCGCTGACCAATGAAGACATGCCGGCACCACCCTTGAATGCGGCGACGCCTGCCACAACCGCTCCCGAACTGGCCGCCAGGAACGGTAACGGCGACATTGATCGAATGCACTTGTCGGAAGCGCTGGCGGGACTGGCTCCTTCGATCACCGTGCCGTCGGCTACGCTGCCAACGACTTCCAAACTCAACGCAGGGTTTACGAGTGCAAACCCTGAAACCCGGCTTAAGGCAGAAATTCCAAGTGCAAGTCCTGAGAGCCAGCTCAACGCAGGGTTTGTAAGTACAAACCCTGAGACCCAGGAAAGCGCTGCGGCTTATTCGCGGCCCAATCGCGTGGCTATCACGCCGGAACGCCTGCTAGCCGTGCTGCAACCAAAAATTGAGAAGGCCGCGGAGACCGCGATTTTAACCGCACTGGCAAAACACCTGGCGCCGGCGTTGCATGCCGCAGTGAATTCCATCGATGCAGCGCGCGAAGCTTCCGTACAGCAGGTTTCCAATGCCACTGCGCAGCAGCGCAGCGCGCTGGTACACACTTCGCGTGAAGAAGCGCTGGCGCGTCTCGAGGACCGTTTGGACGAGGTGCGCACGCGCTGGGATGCGCAGCTGGACGGATACCAGATACGCGCGGAAGAAATCGTCCAACGAATCGACAGACAAGCAGGCGCATCGCAGAAAAATCTCGGTGACGCGCGGGAAGCTAGCGAACGAGCGCTGCGCGACACGCAACAAAAGATTTCGACACTGATTTCCGACTCGCTGTCCGGCGCGCTCGAGGAATTCAACCGCGGCGTGGCCCAGGCTTCCCATCGCCACCTAACCAATTTGCTCGAAGAAGCGCAATCGCTGACCCGTGAAGCAACCGCGCATCTGGAAGCGAGTGTAGCCGAAGCCCGCGCGACGGTGCAGACTTCGGCCAGCGAAGCGTTGAGCGAATTCCGGCGGCAGGCGGAGATTCATGCCACGGTGACCGCAACGGATACCACGCAACGGCTGACCTCGGCTTTGGCGGCAATGGATGCCGAACATCGCGCGGCTTGTGATAACCGGCGCAATTCGATCCAAGCCGACGTGGCCCGTTCGACCGAGCAGGTGACAGAGCAGTTCAGGCAGGGACTGCGCGCGTTTTTCTATTCGTGCCTGGTGGCTGCGGTGGGCGCGGTCGAGCAACACTCGCAGGCTACACGCGAAGGGTTCTCCTTCGATCCGAAGAACTTTTTACCTCCGGGAAACTAGTGACCACCGGTCAGCGACCAGCGGCCAGTTAAGAGCAGTTGCCGTAAGTTTTGCGTGCCAGATAGACTTTCGCGGGCGGTTCAGGCGAAAGCCTGGCTTGTCTCGGCGAAAAGCTCAGCGGAGTCGCTGGACGAACTCAGCAATCCGCTCACTACCATTCTTGGCTATGCGCAGCGCCTACTGCGCAGCACTAGCCAATCTGGAGGCAAGTCCGCAAACAGCGCAACCCATCGCGACCGAAGCCGATCGCGCCTCGTCCATTCTCCGCCAACTGCTCGCCTCTTCCCGCGATTCCGGGCCGGACCGCCGTCCCATCGACTTGAATCCTTTGATCCTACGCACCGTGGAACTGCAGCGTTTTCAGCTGACCTCGGAAAAGACCCGCCTGGAACTGGATCTTTCTTCCGCCCTCCCGCTCGTGCTGTGCGCTGGATGGTTGCAGCGGATTCTGATGAATCTAATCTCCAACGCGCGGCACGCTCTGCTTGGGGAAAAGGCCGCCGGCGTTATCCGTGTGCGCACGCGCACCGCCGATTCCGGCCATGTAATTCTTGAAATCTCCGATTCCGGGCCGGGCATTCCAGAGGCCCGCCGGCAACAACAGAAAGAAGACGTGTCGTCTCGCCCCTCAAAAGAAAAGAAGGCCGGCATATCTCGATCCCCCAACAGAAAAAAGAAGGCCGTCATTCCGAGCGAAGCGAGGAATCTCTCTTCGATTGCTCCGAGGACGAAAATCTAGCTCGCGTAGCGGCTGCTCCGTCTTCCTTGCGTTGTGGCGGCCACCTGAAAGGTGGCCATCCTGCCCGCTCTTTCCCCGTCTCCGGCATGCCTCCTTGCGATCACTTCTGCCTCTTCGCAGATGAAACGTCCGCACGATTTCGCTGCGAATCAAAAAATGAAATCACGTGTTGCCGGTACTCCACCGGAGCCGTTCCCATCGCTCCAGTGTGCAACGCCCCCGGCACGCGCCACAATTCCTTCGGTCCGGCTGCCGCGTGGAGAATTGCCTCAGAGTGCCTACACGGCAGCACCACGTCGGCTCCGTCGCAAATCAGCAGCAACGGAAAAGCTCGCGCTTTCACCGCTTTTTCCGGTGAAACCTCGCTCGCCGCAAATCCCGCCAGCCGCTCACCGCGACAAATCAACACCCACGCTCCCGGCGCGAAAAATGTTTTTCCCAGCAGCGGCCAGCGTTGCAATCCCGCGTAGTCATACGCCGCTTCCTGCAAGTTCGCAAACGGAGCTTCCGCCGCAACCGCTTCGATTCGCGCATCGCTTCCCGCCGCCTGCAGCACAATCCCCGCTCCCATTGAGATTCCCAGCGCGAGAATATGCTCCGGGTGTTCCGTCTTTATCAGCCTTTCGATCACCGCGCTCACATCTCTTCGTTCCAGCCATCCGTAACTCGCCATTTCCCCGCCGCTCGCGCCGTGCGCCCGCGAATCCATCATCACCACGCTATAGCCGCTTTGTAGCAGCATCCGCGCGTGCTCTTCCGTCCCGTAACGGTTGTCGGCGACTCCGTGGAATACCAGCACCCAAGCGCCATTCGGTTTTGCCGCGCGCACTCTCCATCCCCGCAGCGTCACACCGTCCGGCGCCCGCACATCAAAATCTTCGCGTCGTGCGCCGATCTGTCCGAACGTCACATCAGCGTCCCGCACCATATCTGCTGTAAACGCGCGCTTTTCCGGATGCAAAAATCCCGGCGCACCCATCCACCCCGCCACCATGGAAAGCAAAGCCGGAAACAACACCAAAATCAGCAGGATTCGCAGCAATCGATTCATGAATTAGGATACGAATTTTAGAAGTAAAATGTTTCTAAACTAGGCTGGCGGGATGCGAGCGAAGTACAACTTACGAGGGTAGTCTGCTGAAGAAGTAATGACCATTCCGAGCGAAGCGAGGACCGCTTTCTCTCCGCGCGTCCTTCGCGCGGAGAATCTCCCTTCGATCGATCCGAACTGCGCAATTGCTGCTACGACCGGAACAACACCGACTCCCGCTGAAACATCTTCACCGCCAGAAACAGCGCCCCCGCCGCATACACGCAAGTCGACGCAAAAATCAGTGCAATATAATTCCAGTGATACTCTCCCGTCACCAATTCCTTACACAGCAAACTCACATTCAATAACGGCACGATCGCCAATTTTGGGGTCAAATCCACTCCCGGCAACATTGCAGCCACCGCAGGTATCACCACTAAAAACATCAGCGGCGCAATATAACTCTGCGCCTCTTTGTGGCTTTTCGCGAAAAGCGCAATCGTAATTAATCCTGCCGAGAACAACACCGAGAGCGGAACGGCCATGATGATCACCGAAGCGATCGCCGCCGGTCCCAGCGTCAACTGCGGAGCCGGTTCTCCTTCTTCCGTCATTTGCTCCAGCGCATGAGACTTTTGCAGCACAGTGGTGGAAACCTCCACCGACACCATCAAGAGCATGGCAGTGGTCAACGAAGCCGTCAGCACCAGCAAGAATTTTCCCAGCACCAGGTGCGTGCGCGGGACCGGACTGGATAGAATCGTCTCCATCGTGCCCCGTTCTTTTTCCCCCGCCGTCAAATCAATAGCCGGATGCATCGCGCCGTTCAGGCACATCAAGATCAGCGTATAAGCGATGATGCCACCCAGAATTGCGCCGGCCTGTTTTTCCGGAGACGCAAGGCTCTCTTTTTTTACCTGAAACGGCCGCAGCAGATTTGCCGGCAAAGAATGCGCTTCCAGCCGTTTCGCTACCATACCGTCGCGATATTCTTTCAGATAGCTTTCGATGTTTCCCGCGGCAAATTCGGATTTGATCTCTCCTCCATAAACATCGATCTTGAGCGTACCGCCCTGGCCCTCGCTTACGTTTTTCTCGAATCCCTCGGGAATCTCGACCGCCGCGCGGATTTCTTTTTCGACGACCTTGTGTTTCCAATCATCGGTGGTTCGAATCACGTTGATTTTGGGATATTGCTGCAGCGCCGCGACCACACCCGGGGAATCCGTTCCTCCCACGATCATCACTTTCGGTTTTTCTTTTTTGGCGTTGCCGATTACCGCCGACATCACCGCGGTAAATCCCGTGCCCATGACCGGGATCACCAACAGTGGCACCAGAAATGTAGTAATCAGCGTGCGTTTGTCGCGCAACGCTTCGGTCAATTCTTTGCGATACACAATTCCAATATTGCGCAGGCTCATGTCAGACCGTCTCCTGCACGCCGTAATGCGGCGAGACAATTTTCACGAAAATCTCCTCCAGATCATTTTCCCCGTGCCGCTGCCGCAATTGCTCCAGCGTTCCTTCGGCCAGCAATTTCCCGCCCTGAATGATTCCCACGATGTCGCAGAGCTTTTCCACTTCGCGCATCACGTGCGTCGAAAAAATCACCGTCTTCTGGCGCTCGCGGCACTCTCGGATAAATTCAATAATTGTTCGCGTGGTCATGATGTCCAGTCCCAGCGTTGGTTCGTCAAAAATCATCACCGGTGGATCGTGTACCAGCGTTCGCGCAATCGAAGTTTTCTGTTTCATTCCGGTGGAAAGCTTGTCGCAGCGGCGATCGCGGAAATCATTCATGTCCAAGCGGTCAAAAATTTCGTCGATGCGTTTCTTTAAAGTCGCCGAGTCCAGCCCATTCAGCTTTCCGAAATATTCCACCATTTCCTGCGCTGTCAGCCGCGGATACAGCGCGGTTGCGGTTGACAGAAATCCGCAATTCGCGCGCACTCTTTCCGGGTGCTCCACAACATCGTGCCCGCATAGCCGTGCTGTGCCTTCCGTCGGCTCCAGGATCGTCGCCAGCATTCGAAGCGTCGTGGTCTTTCCGGCGCCATTCGCACCCAGCAATCCATAAATTTCTCCCGGTCGGCAAGTGAAACTCACCCCATCCACTGCGCGCACTTCGCCCCGCTTCTTGTCCTGAAACCTCTTGCACAAATTCAACGCTTCAATCACTTGTCCGTCCTTTGGCCAGGAATCCAATCCCACGCGTAGCCCGCGAAAGGTTCGTCATCGTCTCATCGCTATTCATCGCTTCATTTCAATTGAAGAAAACATCGTCGTTCTGAGCCGTAAGTATTCAGTACAAACCGAGAGTTCGTCATTCCGACTGCCGCAATTCCTAACAGCGCCGTCATTCCGAGCGAAGCGAGGAATCTCTCTTCGCTCTTTTTGCCGTTACTACAAAATTCACCAGGTTTGCGCCATGCCGCGCCGCCCAAGAAGATTACCCCAAGTCGTGCCTTGCCGCTTCCTGGATACCGAACTCAAAAAAAGGCATCCGCGGCGCTTGCCCGCGCATCTCTCTCCTGGCGCCCTGCACGCCTTCCGGTGGTGCAACCTCTGTCGCTCTTGTTAAGATGATATTCTTCGGCTCGCTCACAGCGGCGGGAAAGACCTGAACATTACGGCGCAAAGATTCTGGTGTACGGACTATCGCTGTTGTAGACCTGCGCCGTTACCAGGAGCGAACTCAAACGGGTTTAAGGGTTTGCTTTACAAACCCTTAGAAAAACAAGTGGTACTCACAAGCCCTGGCCTATGCGGCTTCCGGGTTTGTACTTACAAGCCATGACATAGCGGGTTTCAGGGTTTGTTTCACAAACCCTGACATATTATCGAGGACCATGGATCGCAGACTTCGCAATCGTATCCTGCTTTTGCTTCTGGCGGCTGGCATTCTGGCATACGTGCTGCTCTTGCTGAGCGGGCGTCAGCCGGTGGCAAAGCTCTCCGCGGTAAAAGCGACGCGCGAAAATATCGTTTCTTCTATCAGTAGCAATGGCAAAGTTGAGCCCATTTTGCCTTCTATCATCCGCGCGCAACTGGATACCTTCGTTGACAAGGTAGGCGTGCTGGAAGGCCAGCAAGTAAGAAAGGGCCAGCTTCTTCTGGAGTTGAACGTCAAGGACGCGGCTGCTTTGCTCGCGCAAGCGCGTGCCCGTCTCCTGAAAGCGCAGGACGATTTCCGTGCCGCCAGTTCCGGTGGGCGCTCGGACGATTCCGCGCGCGCTAGCGGCGATCTGGCCAAAGCGATTGCTGAACGCGATCGCTTGCAGCGCAGCCACGACGCATTGCAGCGACTGCTTGGGCATCAAGCCGCCACCAAAGACGAGCTGGCGGGCAACGAACTCGAACTCACCAAGATACAGGCTGAAGTGACGCGTCTCACCGCCGCCAAACAGGAATTTGACCGCGGCGTGCATCTTGACGGCCAGCGCAGCAGCTTGCAGGTGCAGCAAGCACAAAGCGAAGTCGCGGCCCTGGAAGTAAAAGTTCGCGACGGACATATCACCGCGCCCGCGGATGGCACCTTGTATTCTCTTCCCGTGCGCCAGGGCGACTTTGTAAAAGCAGGAGATCTGCTTGCCGAATTAGCAGATCTCCATAAAGTGCGCGTGCGCGCGTTCGTGGACGAACCGGAAATCGGCGCGCTAAAGCCGGATCAACCTGTGCGTATCACGTGGGACGCCCTGCCGGAACGTTCCTGGCAGGGCCGCACGGAAATTATTCCCAAACAGGTTGTTCCACGCGGCACGCGCAGTGTGGGCGAACTGCTATGCTCTGTAAACAACGATCGGCTCGAACTTCTACCCAACGTAAACGTCAGCGTGCGCATCAATTCTCAAGAGCGTTCGAACGTGCTGGTCATACCGCGCGGCACGGTGGCCTCGGAAAGCGGCAAGCGTTATGTGTACGTGGTAAAGGCCGCGGGATTGGGAGTTGGCAAGAAAGTGCTGGAGAAACGAGAAATCCAAGTGGGCATTGCAGACTCTGTGCACTACGAAGTCGTGAGCGGACTGGACGCAAAAGATCTGGTCGCGCTTCCTGGCGACGTGGAGCTGCACGACGGTATGCCAGTGAAAATCATCAAAACGGAATCCGCTGCGGCTGAGGGACACCCGGATGCGCAGTAAGCAATTTCAGGTGGGACTGTTATTGTGCGCGGCATTTTTCAACGTTCAGCAGCTGCGCGCAGATTCGAAAGTTTCTGCCGAAGCGAAAGGGGCTTTCGCTGCTGGCGATTATCCCAAAGCCATCGAAATTCTGAATCGCGAAGCGGCGATATCGCCCCGCGACGCGGCCGTGCAATATTTGCTGGCACGCTGCTATTTCGAGAGCGAAGAATTCGACCTGGCGATTGCGCCCGCGGAAGCCACGATTTCACTGGACCCGAAAAACTCGGCGTACCACGAATTACTGGGCCGTGTTTACGGCGAAAAAGCCGACCGCTCGGGCTGGTTGAGCGCGTTGTCGCTGGCAAAAAAGGCCCGCAAGGAATTTGAAACCGCGGTGCGCCTGGACGAACATAATTTCTCCGCGATGCAGGCGCTGATTGAGTTTGATTGCAGCGCGCCAAGTATTGCCAGTGGCGGCGAAGACAAAGCGCGTCCGGAAATTGAAAAACTCAGCGCGCTCGATGCCGCCGAAGGCCGCTATGCGGCGGGAAATTGCCGCCGGCAGAAAAAAGACTTCGCCGCCGCGGACAGCGAGTTCCGGAAATCGCTGGCGCTGCATCCGAAATCCGCGGATCTGATCTACGACATCGGCGATTTCTATATGAAGCGCGGCCAGCCAGACGGTTTGCGCATTGCTCTGGCTGAAGGCGAACGCGTTGCACCTCCGGGCGATCCGCGCGGAAATTTCTACCGCGCCGTGATTTACACGCTGGAAAAGAAAGATCCAGCGGGGGCCACGAAACTCTTGCGCGAATTCCTGGCCAACGTTCCGAAACGCAACGAGTATCCGTCCAAAGCCATGGCCCATTACTGGCTTGGGCGGATACAGCAAAACCAAAACGACGAGGCATCCGCAAAAAAGGAATACCAGGAAGCGTTGAACCTGGAACCGAAAAATCGTTTAGCCAACGAAGCGTTGAAGCACCTGCAGCACGACTGACCGCCATGATGGATCTGCACGAAACGTTCACTGTCGCTCTGGAAGCGCTCCGCGCCAACAAGCTTCGCGCCGTGTTGACGTCACTGGGAGTAATCATCGGCAGCGCCTCCATCATTCTCGTCGTCACCGTCGCCCTAACCGGTAAGAAATTCGTTCTTCAACAGATCGAAGCCACCGGCTCCAATCTGGTCTGGGTTGAGATGATTAAAGGTCCTGGCAGAGCCCAGCCTTTGAGTCACGAACTGACGCTCGAAGACATGGAAGTCGTGCGCAGAGCTATTCCGCAGGTCGTGCAGGTCGCCGGGACCAGCGACATGCAAATGTCCTTGGTTGCCCAAGGAGTCGAGCGTTCGGTGACTTTGCTCGGTGTTACCGAGGGTTATCAAGAGATCCGTCGTTTCCTAATTCTTAGGGGCAGATATTTCGATTCGACGGATATGGAGCGGCGCGACAAGGTCTGTCTCATCACCCGCCAGCTCGCAGCTCGCCTTTTTGGACCGGAGAATCCTGTCGGCCGCACCGTTCGCATGGGCGAACTCACCTTTTCCGTTATCGGTGTGTTTGTCGAACGCGCGCAGACCTTCGGCCTCTCGGACATTCAGGATGAATCCGTGATTATTCCGTTCGGACTCATGAAGTACTATTCGGGTGCAAATGTGATTCGCGTGCTGGATGCTCAAGCCGCTACTGCTGCGGACGTGCCGTCCGTTGAGCGCCAAGTACGGCAAATTCTCAAGAGCCGACATCCGCCGGAGGCCGAGTACAACGTCCAGACCTTGACTGTAATCTTGGACGCGGCGCGGAAAATTTCTCTGGCGCTGACCGTTGTGCTCATCGTTATCGCGTTTATCGCGCTGCTGATCAGCGGCATCGGGATCATGAACATCATGCTGGTGACAGTGAAAGAGCGCACGCGGGAAATCGGAGTCCGCAAAGCGATCGGAGCGGCGCACCGCGAAATACTTTACCAATTTCTGATTGAGGCATTTTTGATCAGCGGCGGCGGCGCGGTGCTGGGAATCCTGATCGGGATTGCGATCCCAGTGGGAGTACAGTTTTTTCTTCCCAGCAATCTTCGCATTCCGGTATCGGGCACCAGCGTAGTCCTGGCATTCGTGGTTTCCTGCACCACAGGATTGTTTTTTGGCTATTTGCCGGCAAGCCAGGCGGCAAAAATGCAGCCGATTGAATCGTTGCGCTACGAATAGTGGGTCGCGCGCCACGGAGTTTCTAGTTTGGCTCACAACATGTTCGGGAGGACTACGACGATGCGCGGAATCATGCGTGTAGGTGCGGCGGCGGTTGCCGCAGTGTTCCTTGTAATAGCTGGTTCGGCGCAGGAGGCTTCCCCGCCGCCAATCGCGCTGACCTTGAAACGGGCGATTGAGCTGGCGCTGCAAAACAGCAAAGACATCCAGGTGGTAAAAATTCAGGCCAGCATCGCGGACAAGGCCGCTCTGATTAATAAGGCACAATTTATGCCCAATGTTTATGCAGGGTCCGGTCTGGGCTACACGTATGGCATTCCGGAAACTCCCGGCGGGCGAGCCCCAGCGATTTTTAATGTGACTTACACGGAGCAGGTGATTAATGAGCCGCTGCGTGGGCTGGGAAAAGAGCAACAGCAACAGGTAAAAGCGCAAAAGGTGCTGCTGGAGGACGCGCGCAATTCTGTGATTGTGCGAACTGCTTCCGCGTATCTGGAACTGGTCAAGGTGAGACATTCGGCGGAGCTGCTGCAGAAGGAGCAGGCGAGCGCGGAAAAAATTCTCGGCGTTGTGCAGCAGCGCGCAAATGAAGGTTACGAATTGCCGGTGGAAGTCACCCGCGCGCAATTGACGCGCGCTCAGGTTGCGCAGCGACTTTTGCAATTGCAGGGACGCGACGACGAGCTGGAAATGTTTTTGCGCAGCCAGTGCGGATTGGCGCCAGAACAGCAGATTGAAGTGACTCCGGAGGATTTGCCGGGAGCCGCGGAGCAGGAAGGCGCGAATCTGATTGCGTCGGCGGTCCAGAACAACACGGAGTTGCGGTTGGCGCAATCGGATGTACAGGCAAAAGAATTCCGGTTGACCGGAGAGAAGCGCGGCTACTGGCCCACGCTGGAACTGGTGAGCGTGTACAGCTTGCTGGGGAAATTCAACAACTACGATCAATACTTCAATCACTTTCAGAGGAACAATTACAATCTGGGAATTCAGGCGCAGGTTCCGATCTTCAGCCCAAGCACCAGAGCCAACGTGGCGCTGGCGCAGACGAATCTGCTGGCTGCGAAGGCATCTTTCACCAACAAACAGAATCAAGTGAGTTCGGACGTACGGCGAAAAACGCGGCGAGTGCGCGAGACGGACGCCGGCAAAGAGGTAGCGCGGCTGGAGTTGCAACTGGTGCAGCAGGACCTGGCGCAATTGCAGGCGCGATTTGAAGAAGGAAAAGAAAGCTTGCAGGTTGTGGAGAAAGCGCGCCTGGACGAAAACGAAAAGTGGATGGCGCTGCTGGACGCGACTTTTCAGCGGCAACAAGCGCAACTGGATTTGTTGAAAACCGCGGGACAACTGGACAAAGTTCTTCAGTAACACGTGAAAAAGCAGATTCCTCGCTTCGCTCGGAATGACAAATTCGAGAGAAGTATGTTTGTTAGGAAGTAGAACCAGTCTCGGTGCACCTTTGTAATGCGTTTTCTCCACGACGAGGTTCTCGAGTAGAATTTCCCGCCTATGGCACTGGATCGCGAATCGCTGGAAATACTTGCCCGCGCCCTGGATAAATTGGACGCGGGCTTCGCGCACTTGCCGGAGTTTACGCCGCGTGATTCCGGGGGCCAACGAACGGAAGAGGTGCTGTTGGCGCTGGCGGAAAAGCTGCAGGACAACTATCCGTATTTTCATCCGCTTTATGCGGGACAAATGTTGAGGCCGCCGCATCCGGTGGCGCGGCTGGCGTATTCGCTGGCGATGTACATCAATCCGAACAATCACGCGCTGGATGGCGGACGCGCGACGTCGGCGATGGAGAAGGAGGCGGTTGCGGAAATTGCCGCCATGTTCGGATGGAAAGAATTTTTGGGACATTTGTGCGGCGGCGGAACAATGGCCAATCTGGAGGCGTTGTGGGTGGCCGGACAGCTCCATCCGGGGAAAAAGATTTTGGCCAGCGAGCAGGCGCACTACACGCATGGAAGAATCTCCGGTGTGCTGCAATTGCCGTTTGAGAAAGTCGCGACGGATGCATGCGGACGAATGGATGTGAGCGCACTTGCGGAACGCGTCGGGCACGGAGATATTGGCACGGTGGTGGCGACTCTGGGAACGACCGCGACGGGATCGGTGGATCCTCTGCCGGAAATTCTGGAGTTGCGAGAAAAGTTTGGATTTCGCGTGCGTGTGGATGCGGCGTACGGTGGATATTTTGCGCTGACGTCGAATTTGGCGGAGAACGCCGCGAAAAGTTTTGCGCGAATAGGGGACGCAGATTCCATTGTCATCGACCCACACAAACACGGATTGCAGCCTTATGGATGCGGGTGCGTGCTGTTCCGTGATCCGGAAGTAGGCAAGTTGTATAAGCACGATTCGCCGTACACGTATTTCAGTTCGGCGGAACTGCATTTGGGCGAAATCAGTTTGGAATGTTCGCGGCCGGGCGCGGCCGCAGCGGCGCTTTGGGCGACGCAGAAATTGTTGCCGCTGGAGCGCGATGGAGAATTTGCGGAAGGTTTGCAGCGAGGCAGGGAAGCCGCGCTGCAGTTTTTCCGAGCGATCGAGTGCAATGGGAAGTTTGTGGCGGCATTCGAGCCGGAGCTGGACATTGTGGTGTTTGTGCCGAAGGGCGGTTCGATTGAGCAGGTTTCAGCAAAGTCGCGTCGGATTTTTGCGGCGGCGGCGCGCGAGGGATTGCACCTGGCGGTGGCAGAATTGCCGGTGAAGTTCTGGCCCCATCTCGCGCAGCAGAACGGAGGGGAAACCGTGACATGTTTGCGGTCGGTGCTGATGAAGCCGGAGCACCTGGAGTGGGTGGGGCGAATCATAGAAGTGTTGGAGAGTTGCAGCGGCGTATGACGGGTTATGCGGGCAACGGTTCGAATTACGAATGAATTACACAAGCGGGCATAGCACAGAAGTAAGTGGGTGCGCAGCGGGATTTGCAGGGGAGGGGTGGTGGCCTCGGGGGAGCGGCTCGCAAATGCAGCTTGAAGTGGGAGGCCCGGGCAAGCTGGGGCGCAGCATGCTGCGCCCTGCAAGTGAGTACCAGCAATCGTCTAATCGTAAACGCATAAGAATCTGTAGTTATCGAGGATTTGACGATCCCGCAGCGGAGGCAGGACTTGATCGGCAAATTTGCTGAGTCCTGTTCCTGGGGCGAGTTGCAAGACTTCTTCGAAATCCGCGATGGCCTTCATTCGAGCGGCCTCGGCCCCCTCCTGGAAGCGTTTTGAAGCAACGTAGTCGGACATTTCGCTGCCCGCCGGTTCGTTGCTCAGCGACCACCACGAAGCATACGCTTCGGCCACGAGCAGCGTGACCAGTCCTCGGTACGGACTATTGGGTCGTTGCTGTAGAAATGATTCTCCGCGGCGGATTACTTCCCGCGTCTGATCCCCACCTTTTTCACAAGTGCCGCTGGTATCCCAGCCAAGATCGAGGAGTAGAACGAATGCGCGCTCTGCCCAGAGGGTTTGCGGGTACTCAGACCAGATGCGCCAGAGTAGATCGCGCGGATAAAACATGCCTCCGCCGAGTGGCTCATATTTCAGCGTCAGGCCATAGCGCGAGAAGTCGGCTTGAAGGTGCGCGCAATCGGCGTTAGGTCCAGGCTGAGTTTTAAGGGTGTCGCAGGCGAGGCGGCTAGCCACGAGGTCAGCCGCGAACAGGATTGTGGGCCGCCGGCCGGCTGCTGCCGTTTTTTGGGTCGCGAGGAGTTGGAAAATGACATGGCGATCCCGAGGGCTACTTCCGTTCTCGTCTTGCTCACGTAGGACGGTCTGAAGCTCGGGGAAGGTTGGAGACAATTCGCCCTGCGCCAAAAGTTTCACATCTTGGCGAAACTCTTCCATAGGGTCTCGTTCGACGTGAACTCTGAGCTTTTTAGATGCAGGTGTTGATGAGGCGGGCTCGCCGGTGCTAGAGATGGTGGAAGCCTGGTGCGCAATTATAATTCTCGCCACTGCGTGCACCGGCGGACGTGCCATTGCGGGAGCCGCTGGAACGTCATTGAGCCGGTAGTAATAGTAAAGGCAGCTGCCTGCGCCGGCGCCAACCATCAAGAAGCCGACGATGCCGACGACGAGCTTCTTTGAAACGTGCCTGGTTAACGGAGATTCCATCGTGCGCAGCGCCCTAACCGCAATGCGATTGTGCTCTGTGCATTATCGGATTCTTTTGCGGGCTATGCCGGAGATCTGGGACTGAAAGACGCGAAAGACGCATTACCTTGGACACTTAAATTCTTCCATGACGTGGAGTGCTGGGCTGGTAGCGCCTCGGGGCTGGCACAGGAGACGGAAACGGAGAGTGGGGTCGAAAAGAGTATGCATCGGATGGAAAAGCCGAGGCATCCAATTAACAGGTATAAGACTAGGAAAACAAACGAGATTTGGTTGTTGGGAGAGATAAGCGAGTCGGGTACACTTAATAGCGTAGAAGTACAGGCGGGCAAGAGAGATGCTGGCACGGCAGCGCCGCCTGGAAGGTACCTGGATCGGGGCCAATTTTCCAAGCAAAGATGAGGTTACGTTGCGAACCTTTTTAGCTCAGGGCTTGTAAAACAAGCCCTGGGACTTATTTAACTTAGGGTTTGTAAGTGCAAACCCTAAGACCCTGAGGGTGATGAATGTCAGATGTTATGAAGACTGTTTTGTTGAATCCGCCGAGTTTTGAGAATTTTGATGGTGGAGCGAGTTCGCGGTGGCCTGCCACGCGCGAGATTGAATCGTATTGGTATCCGGTGTGGCTGGCGTACCCGGCGGGATTGATTCCCGGAAGCCGGTTGGTGGACGCGTCGCCGCACAAGATTGACTGGAAGCAGACGATTGAAATCTGCAAGAGCTACGAATTTTTGGTGCTTTACACCTCGACGGTGGGTTTTTTCAGCGACCTCAAGCTGATTCGGAAAATCAAAGAAGAAAATCCAGGATTGAAGATTGCCTTCGTGGGACCGCACGGACATATCAAGCCGGAAGAGACTTTGAATTCCAGCGCGGATATTGATTTCGTGGTGCGCGGAGAATTTGATCATTCGGTGGCGGAATTTGCGCACGGCAAACCGCTGGAAACGATTGCCGGCGCCTGCTTCCGCAAAGACGGCAAGATCGTGATGAACACCCCGCGGCCGCAGCTGCATACCGCGGAGTTGGATGCACTGCCGTACGCGACAGACACCTACAAACGGGATTTGCAGATTGAGCGCTACAACGTGCCGTTCCTGCTGCATCCGTTCGTATCGTTCTATACGACGCGGGGATGTCCGGCGATGTGCACGTTCTGCATGTGGCCACAGACGATTTCCGGACACGCGTGGCGGACGCGGTCGGTGGACAACGTAGTGCAGGAAGTGAAGAACACGCTGGAATATTTTCCGCAGATGAAAGAGATTTTCTTCGACGACGATACGTTTAATATCCGACGCGACCGGGCGATCGAATTAAGTCAAAAATTCAAGCCGCTGAAATTCCAGTGGTCCTGCACGGCGCGCTGCCACAGCAAGTACGAAGAATTAAAGGCGATGGCGGATGGCGGGGCGCGTCTGTTCATCGTGGGATTTGAATCCGGCGATGCGCAGATTCTGAAGAACATCAAGAAGGGCGCGACGACCGAGATGGCGCGTGAATTCATGAAGAATTGTAAGAAAGTCGGGATCAAGGTGCACGGCGACTTTATTATTGGATTGCCGGGCGAAACGAAAGAGACGATTAACAGGACCATCGATTTTGCGAAGGAACTGGATTGCGAGACGATTCAGGTTTCACTGGCGCATGCCATGCCGGGTACGGAGTTGCATGACCAGATGTCCAAGGAAGGGTTTTTGCGGGTAGAAGCGCTGGCGGATACCGGCGGACATCAATTGCCGCATATCGAGTATCCACATTTGTCGAAAGCCGAAATGATGGATGGCGTGAACCGTTTTTATGACGATTATTATTTCCGGCCAAAGGTTGCGTGGCGGATTGTTCGAGAAGCGTTATGGGACAGCCATGAGCGGAAGCGTCTGTACCATGAAGCCACCAGCTTCCTGAAACTGCGCGCGGAACGATTGAAGTGGGTACGGCAGGGCGGCGACATCGATAAGACGATTGTGTCGGTGCCGGGCTCTGCTTCGGCTTCGGCCAACGACTAAGACGGCCGAAATTAATTAATTTCCATGGCAAGCGAGAAACGGCTACGGATCAAGACGCTGGTCATGGTCCTTGCGATGGTGGTGTGCGCCAACGCCGGGGACCTGCTGCTGAAGCGCGGCATGACGGAAATCGGAGCAGTGGCGATTACACCGAGCGGAGTTTCGCACGCGTTCTGGATGACAGTAACCAGCGTAACGATCTGGGCGGGAATACTTTTCCTGATCGGATTCATGGTCAGTTACATGACAGTGCTGAGCTGGGCGGACTACAGCTACGTGATGCCGGCGGGAGCGTTTGGATACGCGATATTGACGCTGCTGGCGGTGGTGTTTTTGCACGAGAACGTGACTCCAAAAAGATGGGTGGGCGTGCTGTTGATTTGTCTGGGTGTGTTGCTGGTTGGACAGACTAAGCCGCGGACCACGGAAAACGCCGCCATGCAGAAGGTGACGGCATGAGCGGCACGATTATATTGCTGGCAGTGCTGATCTGCGGCAGCACGTTCGGCGAAATTGCAATGACTTACGGAATGAAAGCAACGGGAGAGCCGGCGCGTTTGCGGCCGAAGCCGTTGCTGATTTTTCTGGGACGCGCGGTGTGCAACGGATGGTTTTGGGTGGCGATTCCCCTGATGGCGCTGTCGTTTTACGCGCTGCTGGTGCTGCTGTCGTGGGAGCCGATCAGCTTTGTGATTCCGGCGTCGGCGCTGAGTTATGTGGTGGGCACGCTGGGCGCGAAATATATTTTGAAGGAAGAAGTGAACGCGGCGCGATGGGCGGGAGTGATTCTGGTGTGCATCGGAGTGGCGCTGGTGGCGGCCGGTTGATGGGCCCGGTTCGAACGGACCGATGGCAGAGAACTCGATGCAAGCCGTGATTCTGGCGGGCGGGCTGGGGACGCGAATGCGTCCGATCACAGAAACAATTCCCAAGCCGATGATCGCAGTTGCGGGAAAGCCTTTCCTGCGGCAGCAATTGAAACTTTTGCGCCATGCCGGAATCGAGAGGGCGCTGCTGCTGGTGGCTTACCGGGGCGAGCAGATTCAAGAATATTTCGGGGATGGTGCGAGATTTGGTTGCGATATCGCGTACTCGTTCGAACCGACTCCACTGGGCACCGGCGGAGCGTTGAAGAACGCCGAAGGGCAGCTGCAGGATTATTTTCTATTGGTAAATGGCGATACGTATCTGGCGATCGATTATCGTGCGCTAGTGAAAGAGTTTGTGAAAGCAAATTGTTGTGCGCTGATTGTGGCATACGAAAAACCAGCCGTTTCACAACATATTCCGGCGAGTCTTCTGTCAAATAATCTGGGTGTAGACACCCATGGTGTGGTAACGGCATATCGCAAGCGGGATCCGGAAGGACTCAGTCACATTGATGCCGGCGTGATTGTGCTGAAAAAAGAGATCCTTGCGGGGTTGCCGGCAAGACAAAAGTGTTCGCTGGAAGAGGAAATCTATCCGAGCTTGATTGCCCGAGGCGAGATGCGCGCCTGGGTAACGCACGAGCCGTTTTATGACATGGGCAGTCCGGAAGGGCTGGCGGCGCTGGAAGAAAAACTGAAATGATCCTGACGAAAACACCATTCCGGGTGAGCTTCGCCGGCGGCGGCAGCGATTTGCCGGAATTTTACCGGCGCAGCCGAGGAGCTGTCTTGAGTTCGACGATTGACAAGGCGATGTACATCGCGCTGCATCCTTATTTTCACGACAAGATTCGAATTAAATATTCGCGGACAGAGGATGTCGCGAGCGCATCGGACATTCAGCATCCGCTGGTACGCGAATGTCTGAGCCTGGTGGGAATCGAACGGGGCATGGAAATTGCGAGCTTCGCGGATGTTCCTGCTGGCACCGGAATGGGATCGAGCAGCGCATTCACGGTTGGTTTGCTGCACGCGCTTTACGTGCGCGCCGGTAAGAATCCCAGCGCGCATGAACTGGCGACGGCGGCATGCGAAATTGAGCTTGAACGTGTGGCCGCGCCGATTGGCAAGCAGGATCAATTTGCGGCCGCGTATGGCGGGCTGAATTTTATTCAATTTCACCCAGACGGAAAAGTGGACGTTCATCCTGTGAAATGTTCGGCTCGAACGATGCAGGAACTTTCCGGGCGATTGATGTTTTTTTATATTGGCCGGGAACGGCCGGCGGCTTCGATTTTGACCGAGCAAGCGCGCAATATGGCGGACAAAGACAAATTTCGCAATGTGCAGCAGATGGTTGAGCTGGCGAACGAACTGCGCGCTGCGTTGGAGAAAGAGAACCTGGAATCCTTCGGAGATATTCTGGACCGCGGCTGGCAGTTGAAGCGTGGGCTGGCCAGCGGCATTACGAATGGAGTAGTGGAATCGAACTATCGTCTGGCCCGGGAAGCAGGAGCGGCGGGCGGAAAACTTTTGGGAGCTGGTGCCGGGGGTTTTCTGATGTTGAGCTGCCGCAAGGAGAAGCAGCAACAGGTGCGGGAGGCGCTGGCTGCGCTGCGGGAAATGCCGGTTGAGTTGACCACTGGCGGTTCGCAAGTAGTGCATAATGACGGGCGCAACGCGCGGGCTGCCGGTTGAGCGGAACGGTTGGCGTTGATGGCGGCGTGTGCGAACGCAATTCAGCGAGCGTTGTGAGGGTTTTGCGGGCGGTATATAATTCTTGAACTGGCTCATAAGCGGTGATCTCTTTGACAGAAATGAAAACGGCTTCTGTTGCAACTTGGCCCTCGGTAGCGGCCAAGGATTATCTGCTGGCGGTGCAAAGCGTGCTGGCGCGCCTCGACCACATGATTGTGGACCGGATGGTGGAAGTCGTTTGGCGCGGATATGAGGAAGGGCGCACGCTATTCCTGTTTGGGAATGGCGGCAGTGCGGCGCTGGCGTCTCATTTCGCGTGCGACATCGGAAAAGGGACCATCGCGGGGAAACGCAAACGGTTGAAAACCGTTGCGCTGACGGACAATGTTGCGCTGATTACGGCTTGGGCTAACGATAAAGCGTACGATGCGATTTTCGCGGAACAGCTTGAAAGCCTGGCGGAAAAAGGCGATATCGCGCTGGCAATTTCCGGAAGCGGAAATTCGCCAAATGTGATTCGCGGGTTGGAAACTGCGCGTCGTATCGGAGCGGAAACGCTGGCGCTGACTGGATTCGAAGGTGGACGAGCCAAGCCGCTGGCGGACCTTTGCCTGGTGGTGCCGTCGGACAGCATGCAGCTGATCGAGGATGCTCATCTGTGCGCGACGCACGCTATATTTTTGGCAATCCGGCAACGCATGATGCAGACCGATGGCAAGTAGTCCCGAAGTGCAACAAGAATTATTCGCAAATTCCCCGGTGATGCCATGTTGAAGGCGGTCATTTTTGATCTTGATGGCGTGGTCGCGGACAGCCACCCCATTCATGAAGCGGCCTGGAAAACCTTGCTGGTGGAGCGAGGACTTGATTCCGAAACTCTCAATTTAGATTTTTTGTATGCGGGACATCCGCGACGGGAAATTCTGCGGCACTATCTTGGTTCCATTGAACCGTCGGAGATGGAGAGCCTAGGCCGCCGCAAAGATGAGTTGTATGCGCTTGCCGCGAACCAACTGAAGGCGAAGCCTGGACTCCCGCGAGTGCTCTCGCAACTGAATCAAGCGGGAATACCCTGTGCACTGGCGACGTCCGCCGGGCGCGCGCGAACCAATGAATCACTGAAACAGTTGGGAATCACGAAGGATTTTTCGGCGATTGTGACCGGCGAAGACGTAATCGCTGCCAAGCCTGCGCCCGACATTTTTTTGCTTGCGGCGGGGAAATTGCGCGTGACGGCGAGAGAGAGTGTGGTGGTGGAAGATTCGGTGGCGGGCGTAGAGGCGGCGCGAGCGGCGGGAATGAAATGCGTGGGGTATGCGTTGCCTCGGCTTGCTGCGGCGCTTGCGGGAGCTGGAGCCGACCACGTGATCTCGGATTTTCCGGAGGATGCGCCGCACTATTTTGAAAAACTTCTTTCTTGCAATGAACCACATGCGGTCGCATACGCTGAATCGCGCCAACCGAGGGGCTAGATGACCGCTGGGATGAACCTTCTCGCGTTGGCGGCGCTCGCGGTCGCGTGTATCGGGACCCTCTCCTCGTCCATTTTCCTGATGTTGTCGCTGGCGGGTGCGGCGAAGTTCCACCGTGAGAGTGAAGAGCAGCGGCGTTTTGCTGAAAAACAGGACAAGATGCCGGCAGTGTCGGTGCTGAAGCCGGTGCATGGTGCGGAGCCGCGGCTGAAGGAGAATATCGAAGGTTTTTTTCAACAGGACTATCCGGAGTACGAAATACTTTTCGCAGCGGATGAGGAAAGCGATGGCGCGTTGGAAATTGTGCGGGAAGTTGCCGCCCGCTATCCGAATATAAAGTGCTCGATATTGGTTACTGGCCAGCCGGAGTTGCCGAATCCACCGGCGTATTCGTTTTTTAGGATGAGTCAAGTGGCGGCGCATGACATTCTGGTGACCAGCGATAGCGACGTCGAGGTTGCGCCGAATTACTTGCGTGAAGTGGCGGCGCCGATGCTGGAGCCGGCGGTAGGCATGGTCACTTGCGTGTATCGCGGAAAGAATACGGGAGGATTCTGGTCCGGGATGGACGCGATCGGTATGTCAGTGGAGATGACTGCGGGAGTGGTGACCGCGAATTTCCTGGAAGGGATGAAATTCGGGCTCGGCCCTACGATCGTTACGCGAAAAGATTCCATTGCAAAAATCGGCGGCTACTGGGTGACGGGAGAATATTTTTCAAATGATTTTGTGACCGGAAATTTTATCGAGAAGGCGGGATATCGCGTGGTGCTTTCGCGGCACATTATCGATCACGTGGTTCCGCCGATGACGTTCAAGCGCATGTGGCAGAGGCAAGTGCGCTGGGCGAAAGGAACGCGCTGGTCACGGCCGAAGGGACACGCCGGAACTGGGCTTATTTTTGCGATGCCGTACGGAATTCTGGGATTTCTTGCCGGGGCGGCGGGCGGACACTTGTTGTTCGGGGCAGGACTGCTGATCGCGGCGATTATCAATCGATTGTTGGAGTCGTGGGTGATTGGCTGGGGAGTGGTGCGCGATGCGCGCGGGCGGCGGGAATTGTGGCTATACCCTGTGCGTGATTTGCTGGGATTTGCGGTTTGGTGCGCCAGTTATTTGAGCAAGAGCGCCGTGTGGCGCGATCACCGCTATCGGTTGATTCGTGGCGGGCGAATTGTGTTGCGACACGATGGTGAGAAAGCATTGTGACGACGCTGACAGCGGCGTCCGGTCATTTCGCCATGCAGTTTGCGCGAGATGCGATCTTGCTGATCGCCTGCCTGCCGCTGGCGTATTACGTAGTTGCGACGCTGGTGGGCTTGCGATTTTTTTCGCGAGACTGCAGGAAAAGTCCAGGTAGCTTTACGCCTGAAATGAGCGTTTTGAAGCCGCTGCGTGGCGTGGATTTTGCGTCGTATGAAAATTTCAGAAGTTTTTGCCTGCAAGATTATCCCAAATACGAAATTCTGTTTTGTGTGAATGATCTGGACGATGCGGCGGTTCCGTTGATTCGAACGCTGGCGGAGGAATTTCCGCAGCGAAGTATCCGGCTGCTATCTAATGCGCCGCAATTGGGTACGAATCACAAAGTAAATAATCTGGCGCTGCTGGCGAGCGAAGCCAAATACAATTTGCTGGTCCAGAGCGATGGTGATGTACGCGTCGGATCGAATTATTTGCAAGCGATGGCAGCGCCTTTTGAACGGGCGGAAACTGGCGTGGTGAGCTGCTTCTATCGCGGAGTGACACAGAAAAATATTTGGGCAGAAATCGAAGCACTGGGCGTGGCGACGGATTTTTCCGCGGGCGTGCTGGTGGCGGATTGGATGGAGGGCATGACGTTCGCGTTGGGCGCTTCGGTAGCGACGACGAAGAGGTGGCTTGGGGAAATTGGCGGATATGAAGGACTGGCGAACGTGCTGGCGGACGACTACGAGATAGGGAATCGCGTGGCGAAAGCTGGCGGGCAGGTAATATTGTCGCGCGAAGTGGTAGAGACAGTGTATCCGGCGCAGACGTTTGGGCAGTTTTGGGCGCATCAGATGCGATGGGCGCGGACGGTGCGACTGTGCCGCCCGGCTTCGTACGTAGGATTGTTGTTCACGCACGGATTGCCCCTGGCAATTGTCGGAGCGATCGTGAGCCGATCCGCTGCGGGAGCTTTGCTATTTGCGGCAGCGTATGTGGGGTTGCGGTTGGCGATGGCAGAAACCGTGGGCGTGTGGGGACTACGAGATGAAACAGTGCGGCGAAAGTGGTGGCTGTTGCCGCTGCGGGATTTGCTGCACTTTGTCGTATGGGTGGGGAGTTTTTTTTCCAACCGAATCATATGGGGAGACGCGGAATTCGAGCTGAGTGCGAATGGCGAGATGGCGGCAATCAGCAAAGCCGGTGCGAAAAAGAACGCGGAAAAGCCGCTGCGGGCAGGTTGACGGAGTGGGGAAAGGCGTTTACTCTGAATAAGTTGAATCGTAGCTGTCCCGAATTCGGGAAAGTGCTGCGGTTCGTTTTTGTTGGTAGCTGTTATTTCAGGGTTTGTAAATACAAACCCTGAAACCCCGTGTGACTCAAATCATCACGCGCCACTGCTGGGAGGTCGTCCAATTGGCAGGACTCCAGATTCTGAATCTGGCTATCCTGGTTCGAGTCCAGGCCTCCCAGCCAAATTTCTTAACCCTCGTAGACCAGTGACTTACAATAGAGCTACCGCACATCGCGGTAACTGCTCCGGGTAACTGTAAATGCCTCTGTTTGCGCTCCTGACAGTAATAAACAACACGAGAACAAACATGAACCGCATCGCCAGCGTCTACGTCCGCTACAAGGACCAGCAGGGCAAACGCTGCTTCGTCCCAGCCACTTATATCGGGAAAGCACGGCTCAAGTCACAGCCGGGAGGCGTCTATTACATCCGTTGGTATGAGGGCAACAAGCCGAAAGCCAAGAATGTCGGCACCGATCCCATGGATGCGCTGAAAGCCCAGATGAGGCAAGAGGCCCTCCTCGCAGGAGAGATGGTGCCCGTAGAGCAATCCTCTTCATCTTCTGGTTTAACCGTGGCTTCTGCGATAGAAGCCTTCCTCGTGGAGCGCAGCACTCAAACAGACGAGCGCAGCGTTGCTCGCTGGCGATGGGAGCTGGAACTCTTCAACACCGACGTATGGGGCACCGCAAATTCGTCTTGGGATTCATCGTCCGGCTGCCTGTCCGTTTTCAGTGCGAACCGGCAAAAATCAAAACGTTAGACGCAGTGTCATTTGGATTTGGCGGGCGCTGCCGATGGTTTTGTTTACGTTGCCGAGGCCGTTGGGACAATTGTAAAAGCCGGTATTCCCCTGGTTGGGGTGGGGTGCGCTGCAGGGATTCGATGGCAGTGGCCCCGAGTAAGCATTTTGGATCGGGAAGCCGTTGTAGAACTGATTTTGCGAGACGTCGTCGATGGGCACGTCGAAACTGGGGGTGTTGAAGATGTTGAAAACGTCGAAGGAATATTTCACCAGGAAGCGCTCGTTGAGCTTGGTGAGTTTCACGATGGAGACGTCCATACGGCGCTGCCAGGCCTGGCGGAAAATATTGCGCTGACCGGTGGTGAAATTGGTTTCGTAGGGATCGTTTGTGGGAATGGCACCGCCTAATGCGCCTGGCGCGAGTAACGGAATCGTGAAGCAGGATGGGTTGAGCGCGGGGAGACCGGGCGTCGCGCCATTGTGGCCGGTGACAGCCGAGCTTGGCGTGCATCCGTTTGCGAGGGGCACGATGGGATTGGTGATTCCGTCCGAAACACCAAAGAAAACGCTGCCCACCGCGCCGCTGTAATCGATGACGCTGAAAGGCTGGCCACTCTGGAAGATGCCAAGTCCTTCAATGGCCCAGCCGTTGATGAATTTTCCTTCGATCGAAGAGTTGGCAGCGAATTTCGGCAACTGGTAGACGTAGTTGAAATTGAAAACATGGGTGCGATCGAAGTCGGATGACCCGAATCCACTCCGCAGATCGAGTGGATTATTTCCGTTGTAAAACAGGCCGAGAGCGCTTTGTTCGTCCAGGGCGTGTGAATAGGTATAGGAGAAGCCGACCTGCAAGCCGTGACTCATGCGCTTTTCGACGTGGGTCTGCAGAGCGTTGTAAGCCGAGATACCCGCCGCGTTGTAGCTTTCTGACTCCGCCGAATAGCCGATATAAGGAACGCGTAGATCGATATTTCCGCCTTCGTAGTTATTCAAATAATTTCCGGCCGGGGCGTTGGTGAGCGGATTGTTGGGCAGCGCAATCGCACCGAACGTATTCGGATCGAGGATCTGGTAGCCGTAAGAATAAATCTGCGCGAAAGGACTGTTGGGATGAGTAGGATGCGAGGGGCTGGCAATCTGCGCCTGATTGAACGGTACGGGAATCACCAGATGGCGGCCGAGGTTGCCGACGTAGCCGACCTGAATGGAGAGGTCGTTGCGCGGCTGCCACTGGATATCAAACGTGTTGTTGATGGTGTAAGGAAGTTTGTTATTGCGATTGTAAACGGCAAAAGAGAAAAGCTGCGCGCCGTTTACGATGGCCGAGGCGCTGGGAAGATAGTTGATGATGTCCACGGCTTTGCCCGTTGGCGGTGCCTGAGGCGACGGCCCCCACGGAGATGAAAGCGAGCCGCCCGCGCCGCCGGGAGTGCTCGCGGTGGCCGGATTACACGTCGGAATGTAAAACTGATAGAAGGTGCTGATGTCGGTGCAGACCTGGGAATTTACGTAAGGCGGAGCCTGGTTGAATCCGAAGGGACCGCCGGCGATCACGCCAGCGGCGAAACCGGGCGATAGATATGTGAAGAGCTCGCCGCGATCGTAGTAGATGCCGGTACCGGCGCGAACCACAATTCTGTTGTGGAACATGCCGGGACTCCAGGCCACACCGATGCGCGGCGCAAAGCCCCACTGACGTCGGCTCAATGTTGTGTTGCTGACGCCGTTCTGGCCCGCAACGATGAAACCACTGGAAATGACGTTACCGGTGGCATTGTCGAAGGCGTATTTCGACGGATCAAAGTTGTAAATGCGGCCGTATTTTTCCTTGAAACCGCCGTTCCAATCGTAACGAACGCCGAGCGTGACGCTGAGGTTCGAACGCAACTGGTATTTGTCCTGAAGATAGGCGCCGGTTTGGCCGGCGCGCAAATAACGATTGGCGTCGCCTTGCAGGTACGAGGAAGTTACAAAGCCGTTGACACTGTAAGGGGTGACTAATCCCTGTAGAAATTGCGAGAAGTCCGCGCTGCCAATGATTCCCTGATTCGTTCGCTGATCCCGGGTGTTGAGCTGAGTGTAGGCATAGCTGGCGCCGAAGGTGATGGTGTGTTTGCCGCGCGACCATATGGCGTTTGCCGATGGCATAAATCGGTTTTGAAATACGCCTGTAAATGCGCCCTGGGCTGCCGCGCCTTCGCCGATGCTAAGGGCCGCGTTCGAAACGCTGTTGGTGTTATAAGCGGCGCTGTTTCCGAAGTCGTCCACGATCGAGATGCCGGGGAAAATGTTTGAGCCAAAAGTGTTGATGCCCAGTTGCGACGGCGAAAACGGCTGCGAGATGGTGCTGTAAACCTTCTCGCGAATGAAGCCGAACGTTTCCGTAACGCTGAGGTTGGGCTTCAGCGTCTGCGAGTTGGTGATGGAAACCACCTGACTACCGGCGTCCAAATGTTGCGCGAATCCCGCAACGCTGGAGTATGCATAGGGCGCGACGGTGGGATCGTGCTGGTAGTAATACTTGAAGGCAACCGTGTCCTTGGGAGTCGCGTTCCAGTCCAGATTGGCGACTGCTTGATGCGCAGTAAAGAGAGAAGTACCGGGTACCACTGCATTCTCCGGGAAGTTCACTGTAGGCGTAACGCCATCAGCGGAAGGAATCAGATATTGGCCATTGGAAAGTTTGTAATTGAGGAGCGCGAAGGCGACGGGATTGATGTCGCCGGGATTTGTGCCCACATTCGCATTGGTGATCGCCGCAGACGGAAAGTTGCAGGGAATTTGTTGCGCCGAGCTGTTGACACAGGTTGAGCCATCCAGATTATTGTTGGCGACGGCTGCCAGGCCAGCGGCACTGCGGTCATTCGTAAGGCCGGCCGGCACGGTGATGCGCGAGATTCCGATTTCCTGGTCGGAACTGTGAATGTGCTGGTAGCTGATAAAGCCAAAGAGTTTGTCTTTTATGAGAGCGCCGCCGAGCGTTGCGCCGATCTCGTTGCGATGCAATTGCGGATTTTTTTCGTTGGCGGGTATGTTGGGATCGGCGTTGAAGAAAAACGGATCGGCATTCAGAGCGTTGGTCCCGCGATGAACATAAGCGCTGCCATGAAAATTATTGGAGCCGGAGGCAGTGCTCATGTCAATGTGTGCGCCGCTGGTTGAACCTTGCTGCGCGTCATACATGCTGGTGTTGACGCGCAATTCCTGAATGGATTCGGGAGCCGGGGTTGGCAGCGCCTGGCCGATGGCCAGATACGGCGACGCGGTGCTCTGAATGACCGCCGCGCTAGTGCTGGCTGCACCGCTGACGCCGGTGTTGTTCACGACGCGCGCGGAAGCGACCGAGCTGGTGCTCTTGCCGTTGAAAAGATTGCTGGCGTCAACGCCGTTTAGCAGGAAGGAGTTGCTGGTATCGCGCTGGCCGTTGGCCCACACCGGCTGATTGCCCAAGCCGGCGTTCGAACCGGTGCCGCTGGGCAGTTCGGCGTTCACACCGGGCGAGAGAATGGCCAGGCCGGTAAAGCTCCCCGTAGGCAATGGAACGGACTGGATTTGATCTTTTTCCAGGATGTAACCGTTGGTGGTGTCAACGGCGTTGAGGAGCGGGTCGGCTTCGACGGTAACGGTGTTGCTGACCTGCCCGACCTTGAGAGTGACGTTGAGAGTCGCCGTGCGATCGGCTTGCACGGTAATGGAAGGAATTTTTTGCGATTCGAAGCCGTCGTGGGCAAACGTTACCGTGTACGTGCCGATGGGAAGATTCACAAAATCGTAGATGCCGCTGGCATTGGCGATTTGCGTGCGCGTGAGCTGCGTCTGCTCATTGACCAGCGTGACCTGTGTTGCGGTAAGCGCGCCACCCGAGGCGTCCGAGACTGTGCCGGTGATTCCGCCAAGAGTCTGTTGCGCAAGAGAGGAGGGCGCCAGGAGAAGGATGCAGAGAATCGAGAACAAAATGGAAAAAAGCAAAAAACTTTTCTTGCCGATCATTTGCAATATTGCTCCTGAAAGACCAAGAGATAGGGGGTTCAAGAAACCCGAGCAGCGCGGCCGGAGCAGCTCCACCTGAAAAATAGCGAACGAGCCTTTTTCACCAGTCGTGCTAGAACGGCCGACAAAAACGTTGCGAGAAAAATAGGTCAGCGAAGCGGGAAACCGAAACGCATACTTTTGCTGGGACGAATCAGGAATTTCCATCCTGTGGAAAACTCATTTGCGCTTATTTCGCCATGCCCCGGGCTAACGCGCAGACGCATTCTGTGATGCATGTTCGAATCAACTTTCAGAAAGCGCTTCACGCCGGTTCTTTGCACTGGCAAAAAACCAGATCATGCCGAGAGCGAGATACGCCAGATAGATCAGCGGTAGTTTGCCGTAAGGGCCTTCGGGGATTGGATACAGGTTGCCGGCAACGGCGAAAAGCATGGCCAGGAAGGCCAACGCGGGAATAACTTGTGAGCCAGTATGCAGGACACCGAGTCCGCGCAAATAGCGTGGGAGAGACATGCTGACCAGCGCGTAGGTCACAATGAATCCGTAAGTAGCGAGCGCGCCGAGCCAGCCGTAAACATCCAGGCCGCTTGCGCCGCGCAATGCAAGTACCACCACGGGAAGGACCGCGGCAATGCCCGTAACCAGAATGGCGCGGCTGGGAGTGGCGTTGCGTATGTGCGTGGCGCGGAGCGAGCCGTGGGTCAGGCCGTTGTACGCCATCAGCAGAAGAACGCGCGCAGCCGCGGTGATGCAGGCCAGCGTTCCGGCGAACAGACTGACTAGCGCGCCGACGTCAATGAGCACGCCGAGGATGGGAACTCCGCCGACCGAAGCGAGAACGTGCATCGGCGCGGGACTGGAACTGAGATCCTGTCCGGCGCTGCGAAAGCCGAGAACTTCCGCATATGCGCACACGACGAAAACCACGCCGGAAAAAACCGCGCTTTGCAGGACGGCGCGCGGGATGGTGCGCAAGGGATCGCGCGCTTCGCTGCCGAGAGTTGTGGCGCTCTCGAATCCCACGTAGCTAAACAGCGCCAGAACCAAGCCCAGGCGCAGGCCGGAGCCAGTCATTCCGTGAAGACCAAGTTGTTCGAGATCGAGATGCGGGCCGTGACGAAACAGCACCAGAATCACGACGACAAATATCGCCGTCAGTGAGGCGACTTCGATCCATAGCATGAGTCGTGCGGAAATTTTTACGTCGCGCCAGGCGATGGCCATGGAGATCGCGGTTACTAGAATCGCCAGGCAGGTGGTTGAAACTGGCCGCCGCGAAGCGTCATGCAGCAAAATATTTGCGTAATGATAGAAGCCGCCGATGACGCTCGACCCTGTGGCGACGTAGGCGAGCAGCAGGCTCCAGGCCGCGGCCGCGCTTAGAGGTGGCGGCAGAGTTTTGCAGGCGTAGGTGTAGAGCGAACCGGGAGAGGCGGAATATTTTGCGAAGCGGCTGACGCACCACGCCACCAAAAAGACGCCGCCCGTCGCGAGTATATAGGCCAGCCAGGTGCCGTTTCCGGCCAGTGCGCAAACCAGCGGAATGGTGGCGACGGGGGTTGTCGAAGGAGCCATGGTGGAGACAGACTGAGCGAGCGTCTCCAACGGAGAGAGAATTTCGTGACGCAGGCCGAATCCGGAAACTTGTGTAGACGGCGCGGCGTCTGCCATTCGAGGCTTTTCCTATACCAAGAAACATCGTGAGCATTAACGCGCAACAGAAAAAGTGCTAGAAAACCCCACAGAGTCCTGGTCTCGTCATTCCGAGCGGAGCGAGTAAATCTCTCTTCGGCGTTTCAATCGATAGAAAAGAGAGATTCCTCGTCGCTCTGCTCTTCGGAATGACCGACGCCAGCATACTTCGTCAGGCTAACAAGGCGGCTACAGTATAGGCGTGGCTGCGACGCGCGGCGAAACAAAATTGCTATGAGAAAAAATGATGCAGCAAATCTGCGCGGCGCCTGCCCGGCTGAGTACGTGCAGGGTTGGGAGTTCCAGATTCTTCGGCGATCCTTACCGGATCGCTTCAGCATGACACGAGAATTGCAGTTAGAGTGCCGATTCGAATGCGTGGAAACGCTGCTCGAGTTCCCACTGCTGCTGCGCCTTTTCGCTGGATTTCAGGAAAGCCGCACAGGATGTAGACGGTTTTTCCGCGCCTAGTTGATCGTAGGAGCAGGCCGCCACGGTCGAAGTGAATTTGTCGAACCGGAAGGTTGTCACGCAACTTGTTGGTTGGAAACGTGTCCCGGAAACGGTGCATTTTAACCTTCTGTACACCCGAGCCTTTCACCGCCCGTTGGAGAGATTCGCAGAGTGAGGAAGCTCGCGCGCATGCAAACAAGGAAGACACCCGCTACCAAGCTGCTGCCGACTGCGGTTCAGCCTTGACTCGATTTCCGAACAACTCAACGCGAGACTCTCGGAAAGTCCGAAATTCTCTAAATCGTTTTTATGTTGATTGGGTTCGTGCTTTGCCGGGAATTCGATCAGACTGTGAAACCCTGTCCATCACTTTCTCGGTTCGCCATCACCATTGACCGCTGACATTCCGACGACGATAGCGCCGCAGATACACGCATAGTATCGCCACGCAAACAAGCACCGCGGTGCCAACGACGAGCCACTCCGGCAGGTCGGGATACGCAATTGCATCAAGAACATGCAAGAGAAACGGCCCGCGTGCGGATTCGATGCCCGCGCGAGCTTCAAGCCACGTTTCGACCACGGTGAGCGGGCACGGCGGCCAAGGTACCAGCTCGATTACGATGGCGTAGATAAGTGAAGCGATGTGCAGTGTCCGCAAAAGGCGGCGGCAACGCGTCACCGTCCAGCCCAGCCACACCCAGCCACACCAAAGCAGGTGCAGGAACAAGACCGCTTCCGCGAGAACAGATGCCGGAAGAATAATTTATCCTGTCTGGCGGCAGAGCGTCTTAGAAAACATCAAGACAGTCAATGCGAGCCTGCTCGAGGGAAAGTTTCGCCGCGCGCTCGGCTCGCCAAGATGGATTATATTCCGACTCGCACCGCTCACGCCGCAGACACAGAAGCATTATGCCTATGTGCGAGAGAGAGCTACTGGAAAAATCAGCGTAGCGCGTCAAGCTAGGAACCGAGAGTTTTCTTGTTCGGCGGGGATTCTCCGAAGATGAAGTGGAAGATCAGGTTCGTCAGTTTGGGGGCGCTTCGCCAACGGGAGAGGGTTGCCTAATAGAAGGCGTCTGGCCAAAGGCTGACGTTCCGCAGATCGGAGCAGCCTGTGCTATAAGTTGCGGATGTCCAGAATCATTGAGCAATGGCTCCTCTTCAGATACGTCGGTGGGGAGTTCACGCCGCTTTCGAAACCTTTTAAGACTAAAGTGCAGGCAGAGAAGGCACGCCTGAAGTATTCAGATCGCGAGCGCAAGGCGATTGCGATCGGCGTAATCCGAAGCAATGGTTAGTTCGCCGTTCCGCATAACGGGAGAAGTGGAGGTCCGAGAAGGCTAAAAGCCAAACGTCAGACCGTCGTTCTTGCGTTTCTGGTTGTCCTTTCGCCGGGGTGCTTCGCACAAGTGGAAAAGCCGGGAACTAGCGGATGAGTGCCTGCTCGAAAGACAGTTTCATCGTGTTCCCTCTTACTGATGGGCATCACAAGCAATTCGCTGTGCTGTCACATCAAGCTGCGCTCCCAACCACCCCGTTTGAAGGCTAGTTCGGGCGATGGTGGCCTTGGTCGAGGTCTGGCGGCAGGCGCTCGTACAGAACGCCAAGACCGTCGAACTCGGGACGGAACGTTTTCCTGTTCGGACCACTCCCAAGCGCGGAATGCGACAGGTGGATTTCGTGTTCGAGGATAACGAAATTCGGGGGCTGGAACAGAATCCGCAGACGAAATCCCGGTGGGCACAGATGGCACGGTCAGGCAAGAAAGTGATGCAGTTCCTCAGCGAGGGTCGCTACGTGGCGAACGTGGTCGATGGAAGAATAACGCTATACTCCGGGCGTCGCGGAACGGATCGGTGAGGCCAGCCTGAGACGCTCAGCGATTCCGACTAAACTTCCATCAGACTGACCGCGAACGGTGTCCATCATTTCATGGAGGTTCACGGGGCGAACACGGCCCAGTGCGTTCGTCTTCACATCTTGGTTCAGCAATTCATCCGGGTTCAGCTCCCTTGCCTTCCTCCCGCACTTCAACTTGAACATCATTATTGTAGCTGACCGACCGAGGCGAATCTTGGCGACCGGGCTCCCTGAATGCCGATGAACATTCGTGAGACATTCTTTTACCACGCGGAAATTCGCCGTTTCCAAATCCCGTGGCAGTCGGTCGAAATCGTCGGGCACTTCCAAATCAACACTGATCGCGCTGCGTGCCGTAAGCCCTTGTACATACCACTGGAGAGCGGAAGTGAGTCCAGCTTCGTCCAGCAGCAGTGGATGAAGCAGATACGAAATCGTGCGGATGTCCGTAGTCATGTCCTTGACCAAGCTTTCGCTGTCCGCTACCGCAGCAGCCGTTTTCGTAAGGCGCTGAATGTCGGCTCCCACGGCAGACAGATTCATTGAGAGAGCCGCCAAGGTTTGCCCAACGCTGTCATGTAATTCGCGAGCGATTCGGCGTTGCTCCTCGTCTGATACCGCGTGGCCTTCACTTAAGAATCCGTTTTATGCAGTTTCAAAATGTGGCCCGACATCGGGTTTGAAATTGCACGCACATAAGCCTTCGCTACTTCGGAAGCATCCAGAGTGGCAGCAATCTAAACACGATGAGGGGGACAGAGGAGTTGAGAGCGTGCATCTGCCGCGCGGCTTCGGTTCCGTCAATGTCAGGCATGGCTAGATCCAAGAGCACTAGTTCCGGCTTGAGTTCGTGGAATTTCTTAACGCCAGCCCTCGCTTCGCCTTGGAATCATCAACGACCAGAATTTTCGTATCCCATGAACTGTTCCGCGACCAGAATGCGGTCCTTTCAGTACCAAGGTCAGGAACGAAAACTCGCCGACAGCTGGTAAATCATACAAGCTCAGACTGCGCATCGAGCAAATATGTCGGTACCGGAACTCCCGTGGCAGAGAACTGCAATTGACCAAGCTACACAAAACGCGAGCCTTAGCGATGGCACACTGAATGCAACTACTGCTCAGTAGGTGTTGATAAATCAACATGTGCCTACCGAGATTCAATCTTTTTACCACGGACTTTCGTGGGAATCCCGTGTGGCTTTGAAGCGGTCGCGGATCTCGAAACCGCACGCTTTCGTTTGGGCCAACTGGCCTCGGCCAATCCGGGCGAATATTTTGTTTTTGACCTGATTGCTAAACACGTTCTCGTCAGCCTGGTGAGCAGCAATGAAGAGATACATGCGATTCGCGAATAGCTTCGATCAGAATTTGATAGTGCCCGCCGCGAGGATGTTAGGCGGCTCTCGTCCATCATGAGGTTCTGCGACATGAAATTGCATCATTACGACATTGTGCGACAAGAGGACGATAAATCCGCGACTTGGCTTGAGGCCGTCTCTGACCTAAACACCGCCGAGTGTCGTATCCAAGAGCTTGTTTCGTTGTGGCCGGGAGAGTTTCAGGTCGTTGACCAACAAAGTCATCAGATCATTGCTCGGGTGAACGGCCTCCCAAATCACGGCGAGCCCGTGGTCGATCCTCAGCGGGTACGATAATTAACGTGCGTAAAAGCCTCATTGCTCCGATTTCGCAGACTGATCCGGCTTCCGATCAAGTTTGGTTGGACCTGGATCGCATAGCCTCGGTTGAAGTGACATCGGAACAGCCTGGTTATCCAATCGAATCCGCGTTGATGGGGGAGAGCCGGGGTTGGCGAGCGGCCAATCCGGGAACTCAGATAGTCCGGATGATTTTCGAGCGGCCGCAAACATTGCGGCGCATCTGGCTGGTTTTTGAGGATAGCGAAAACGCACGCACCCAAGAGTTCGTCTTGCGATGGTCACGGGGCCAGGAATCTTCGTTTCGCGAAATCGTACGGCAACCGTGGAATTTTAGTCCTGGAGGTTCCGTGCGGGAGAATGAGGACTACACCGTTCACCTCTCGGAAGTGGGGATACTAGAGTTGATTATCGCGCCTGACAAGAGCGGCGGTGATGTTCGAGCATCGCTGCGGAGTTTTCGGGTAGCGTGACTCACGTACGGCTTCGGGTTCCCAACTGGCGAGCCTAGTATCTTTTGTGGTATTTACCGTCGACGGCAAACCCTCCATTTTCATCCCGCGTCACACTGACGGACCAACGTTTAGTAAACTGGTATTCCCCCTGTATGAGCTCTCGCTGTGTGGAGGTAACGTCGGTCGCGAAAGTGAACAAGAAGTTGTTGGTAACCCGCTTTTGCATGGCGATACGGGCGCCAGGATCGGAGTTGTTGCCGCCTAACGTCGGGTCGATCGACAAGCTCGAGAGACCGGCGAGCTTTTGGACTCCACCACTCACCTGACTTGCTGCACCTTGCGCCAGAAGCGAACTTGCTCCGAGGTTGGACGGCGAAGCTGCGGCCTGTTGGGTGGTTTGGCTTCGGGCAATGAGATTAATGATGTCGGCCGTCGGTAAGGGCGGATCGGAGACGTAGCTGGTTTGCATTTTGTCGAGCGGCCCGCGAAATGTCAGGCTCAGGTTGTATTGGTTTATCGTGGTCGTGAGCAGTAAGTTGAGCAGGGGTTCAGTGCGGTTTGGATTTGAGAACTCGATGATGCCGCGCTCAATTTGGTAGCGCTTGTTCATTAGGAATATATCGCCAGCGGTAAACTCCGTTCTTCCGAGGATCACCGGATCTGCGGCGCTGCCGACAACGTGGAGGTTCGCTTGCCCCTGCAGGCTTACGGCGCTGCTCGTAAGGTTCAAGTCGCGAGCAGTTTGCACGGCGATATCCAGCTTGATCTTGTCAGCCATGCCTTCGCTGGGGGCGGATTCCGGACCCGATTGAACTTGCCCCGCGAATGTTGCCAAGTCGAAATTCTGGGTGAAACTTAAGCTGTCGATGAGTACCCGGCCGTTCAGATTCGCCGCCTGGCTCGTACCGACCAGATTGAGATCGCCTCCCAAAACGGTCCGGATCGCGTCCTGGTAGCGAATGCGAACGTTCTTGGCTTGAAGAGCGACGTTCATTTGCAGCTGTGGACGATATCCTATCGTCCCTCGGGCGGAAATCTGTCCGCCTCCCGACTCCCCCGCAAGTTGCGTGATAGTTATTTGGTCGTTGCTCACATCGAGGACTCCATTCAAGTTTTGGAGTCCCACCGGCGCATCGGCGGACATCATGGAGACGTTTTCTAAGCGCAGCTGCCCTTGCACAGTTGGGTGGTCCGTTGGGCCGGCCGCGCGAACATCGAGCTGCAGCTTCCCTGAACTCTGAAGATCACTCTGAAAGAAACGCAGCAGCTGCATATCCACCGTGCCTACAGCGGACAGCGTCACGGGTGCGGTGCCTTGCAACGGAAGCTGACCTTGCAGCCGTAAGGTTGTGTCGGTCCCAGTAAATTCTGCTGGGTCGAGTGCAATGACGGAATTGGCGTAATGGATGCGAATGGGTTGTGCATTCCCGATCTGCAAACCCTGATACTCGGCCTTCAGAGTCGGAATGATCACCTGCGCTTGCATCCGGTTTTTGTCGTCTAATGGTCCTTCGGCGGACGCATGCACTTCCACGATGCCGCGCGGGCCGTTGCTCTTGGCGGGCCCGCGCAGTGCAAGGAGGCCCTCCATTGGCAATCCTTTCGTATCCAGGGTTGCGCGGATGTAGTGGCCGTCGCTGATATTTATGGTTGCTCGCGCCTCCACGGAAGTTCGCAGAACTTCCGAATCCAAGTCCAAATGCACTTGGCGATTAGCGACGTTGATGTTTGCCTTGATACCCGAGACACTCGCGTCGCGCACCTGGAGCTGAGGAATTTGAGCCGTGAGTGTCAATTGCGGATCGTCTATGGTGCCACGTCCATTAGCTTCGACGGTCAAAACGCCTGCCACTCCCAAGTTTTTTTCCTGTACTGGTTTGAGTTGCGCTAGGTTGATGCCTGGAACATTGAGTTGAACTTCGTAGCCTTTGCGTTTCGGATACAAAACAACATTCGCTTTAACCGCGCCCGCTGGCAAACTCATTTCTAGGGACGAGGTTAGCGCATCGCCGTTTCCTTCGGACTGAATCGATAATTGCTGGAACGATTGTCCGTATACATTCGCCTTTACCAGCCGGACCGATCCTTTTCCAGCGGGGTTCAATTGAGAACCATGCATCGAGAGATCGACCGAAAGATTGCCGGAAATGGGATAGTCAAGCCTCGCGAGTTGCAGTAGCTGATTGATTGCAAGATCCCGGGAACTCACTTCCAAGGTGATAGCGCTCGACGGCAAATAATGCCAGTCTTGGAGACCAGAGCTGGCGGCGAAATTGATGTAGCCCTGGCGCGCATTCACGAGAGAGCCATTCTGGATGGAGATGCCGGATTTGCTGGCCTGTAATCTCAGTTCCAAGCTGCGCCACTGGGTATTCTCCACTTGCAGGCTTCGGCCGGCTAGCTGGCCTCGAATACGAGGGTCATTCGCAGTGCCTTCGACGAGTAGCTGCAAGTCAGCGGTGCCGGCGAGATTTACGGAGCGCGGAGCGGAACTGCTTGTCGACCGTTCTTGCCCGAAGCCCTGGAATGCCCCTATCAGAGCGTCTACTTCCGTCAGGTCTGCCGCGCGCGCTTGTAATTTCAGATTCAACTTCAGACCGGCTGTTCCGTTTATTTCCACACGCGTCTGCGGTGTATGCAGGGATGTGTCAGTGAGTGTGGCCGTTGCGGTTCGGCCGTCATAGCCCACGTGAACCGCACCATCTATGGGAACAGGTGTGGACCCATCGCGAGTGCGGGTGAGAGCAGCATTGAGAGTAATGTCCGAACGAACCTGAATATTTTTGCGACTGCCGGTCCACGCGGCATCAGCCGTTCCGCTAATCTGTCCATCGATCGGCATCGCATTGAGGCGCGCTGTTCGCAACGCTGCATTGCCCGCACTCAATGAAATCGCGTTCACCGATGCATGGAGCTTGGCAGTCGAGTTGCCATCAACATTCTGCATTGTTGCCGACGCCGTCACATGTCCGCCCAGGAGGTCGGCTTCCACTCCATGCACGTCGAGGTTCCCGTTGGTGAGCTTGAATTCTCCGCGAACATTGCGAACGACTGCGTTAAGATCGGCGGTGCTGACCGCCAGTTCGCGGCCTTGCAAGCGTCCATCCAAATCCAGAGCGCGTATCACTGGCACGTTCTCCTGCTGTTGATAGCGTATGCAACCCGTTAACGTGACTTCACCAGCTGGGATGGAAGTGTTCCTGAGAGCCGACCTCGCGTCCTGCGGGTGAAGCGTAACCTTGTAAGACCCGCTGGCCGACGGTTTAGAGTAGTTCTGTACTTGGCCTCGTAATTCCATTGTGGAGGAAGCCACCGTGAGAAGGAGAGGCTTCAGCGTGAACTCGGAAGGAGTTGCGTTAAAACTGGCAGTCAGGTCGTGGGGAAGCGGTTTCGTATCTCCATACAAAATGCTTCCATTTCGATAGGAAACCTTGCCATCGTAACTTTTTCCAATGGCCTGAGCTTTGATTTCGACTTGCAGGTCATGCAGCTCCGCCTGCAGCGGAGTTTTCACATCGTTGTAATAAATCTCGCCATCTTCCAGCAGCACGTGTTGGATTCCTAGATCGAACGGATTCGTCGAGCTATTGCTGTTCGATTTCGGAGTTGTCGGAAGATTCGTGGTCCCATCCTTTCTGACCTGGAGATTCACCACTGGATGACGGAGGACGATCTCGCGTAGATCAACCTTCTTCCGCAACAGGGAAACGATTTTTAAGCGAATCCTCAGTTGGTCCGCTTGCACGAGCGGGCGCGCGGATGGCGGCTGATTGCCACGAACTGTAATTCCGTAGGCGTCGGCGGCGAGGCGGGAGAAGTGGGGCACAAAATTCTGAACTCGCACTTCTGCCCCTGTGGCCTCACTTGCTTGCTGCTCAATTTGAGCGAGTAAGTATTCGTGGAATCTCGGGCTGCGGAGGACAAGGTACCCGGCCACGCCGATGACTGCGATACTCGTCACGAGGACCACTGCTATCCAACCAAGTTTTCGTTTCCAGGCCATAGCGGCACCTTTTGTGGATCTCAAAAAGCCTGTCCCAGAGTGATATAGAACTGGGTAGCTTTCACTCCCGTAACAGGGTTCAGGTTTCGTCCGATGTCGAACCGAATAGGACCCACGGGAGTCTTATACCGGAGCCCCACGCCTATCGTGTTTGTGTAGTCTTGAATGAAATGGCTAATGTTGATTGCGCGGTAGACGTTGCCACCGTCGTAGAAAACCGCGGCGCCCAACCCTTGTTTGATGCCCAGTGGAAAACGCAATTCCGAATTGAGGATGAACAGCTGACGGCCTCCAATCGGCACCTCGAGATTTACGCACGTGGACGGGTCAGTGGGGTTGCTGCATGCGGGTACCGTGCGTTGAGGCCCGGCGCCGTTAATCGGAAAACCGCGAAGAGTGGTTTCACCTCCGGAAAAGAAGCTTTCACTGGTAGGCACGTCGCTGTTGCCGAAAGCTTTGGCCAGCCCTAACGTAATTCTGTTCGCCCAGACCGTTGGGCCGAACAGCTTATAGTAGGAACTCTGACCCAAGAAGCGTGCGAAGTTGGCGCTCGAGCCCAGCGCCTTGGGGGTGATTCCCAGGTCCAGCGTTTGATAGAAACCGCGGCTAGCGTCCAGCGGTTTGTCACGGGTGTCGCGTATCCAGGTGGCGGAAAGCGACGAAAGCCGGAGCCGCTGGTCTTCGGGCAACACGAGTCCAGGAATTAATAGGTTGGACAGAATCGTTCGGCGGAAGCGATAACGGAGCTGAATCCTCCGTGTTTTATCTTTGTTTAGTGGTTTCTCTACTTGCCACGATCCTTCCGCGAGGCGAGCCGCGAACGTGGGATTCTCCGTCGTGCGCTCGATCGACGCGCTGAACAGCGAACTCCAGCTTGAGGCCCTGAAGTGCGGCTGGGCGTACGTGACAAGAGCACGTTGATCCAGCCGTGAGACCAGAATAGAAGCCGACGCCGATTCTGCGAGACCACGAAGATTGTAGCGGGTGAATGTGATCGAGCCCCGAGGACTCACAAACGTCTTTTCCTCAGCGGTGAAATTCGCCGCTCCGCTAGTAATGGGCGGCAGCCCCGGAAGGGCAATCGTACCGGAGGGTATGTTTCCTCCACGGCGAGCTACTTGCAACCCAAATCCATAAGTAATCTCATTCCTGCCGGCTTCATGCAGCTTGACCAGTACATCGTCATTGGTTTGATCGGCGATCGTGCGGCGGGAGTCGACGCTCTCCCAATCAAATACTCCCAGGTCGTACAACCCGCTCTCGCCTGCTAGCAAAGCTCGTTCACTCAAAGGGGCTGCCTGGGTGATGTTCGCTGTTTTTTTGATTAACGATGCTCGCGTCTTCTTATTGCCGAGGAGAACCACTTCGTCTACTTGTACCTGCTGTCTCTCCGTAATCGTGTAGGTCACATCTACTCTGCGCGGATTGTCCGGCAAACGTGTGACCCGGGAACCGAAGTCGGAATTGAGAAAACCCCGTTCCAAATACACGGCCCTGAGGTGACTGCGGTCGTCAGCCAGAGCTTTCGGGGAAAACGGCTGGCCCGGCCTGAGCCGGAGGCCTCCTTTCGGCGAGAGAGCCGAGCTGGGTATGTGGGCATTTCCCTCAACGGTGAGGTTGTCCACCAGCGTTTGCGAGCCCTCGGCGATTTGAAAAGTGACGTAAACTTTCGGCTCATGATCGACAACATCGGTATCGACTTTCACGTCTTCGTATCCCAGATTTTTGTAGAACGCGGTAATGCCGGTCACACTCTGACGGAGCAGCTTGTCACTGAACTTCCCTCGGGAGAGGAGGAGCCGGTGAGTCTTCACCGTGACCTGCCGGCTCAGCACATCCTTGTCGAAGTGCTGGTTGCCCCTGAAATCTACGGCCTCTACCCTGTGACGCGATCCACGCTCGACCTTGTAGACCAGCTCGACATTCGAACCTTCGTTTTGGAAATTCGTGGTCACTTTCGCATTGAAGTAGCCCTTGCTTTGAAAATAATCGATCAGATTCCGCCGTCCCTCTTCCACCAGGTCAGGGTCGACGGTTCCTTCGGAAAATATGGGAATCAGTTTTTTCATCTGCCGATCGCGAAGGAATGGAAGCGGCGAAAGCTTCGCGCCGGTGACACGTACCTTGACGATCGGGCCAGGCCGGACATCAATAACAAGATCGACGCGATTGCTGTCTTTGTGATAGTCAGGGTGATCCAGACGAACCTTGCTGGCGAGGTGATTTTGTTTGGCGAGATCCCGCTTCATACCCTTGACGCCAGAATCGATTCGTTTGGGGGTATACGGCTTGCCAGGTTTGAGAGACTCACCTGTAACGCTTGCCCGGAGCGTACGCGTCGCCAGCAGTAAACGATCTACTTCGCCGGGTTCTGGTCCCTGAATTTCTACGTTTCCCAACTTCGCCCGTTTCCCCAAATCGATGTTAAAGACCACATTTGCGAGCATGTGAGCTTCATCGATCTGGGATTGCGCTTGCACCTGGGCTTGAAAGTAACCGGCGGAAACGAAAAATTGATGAAGGTTGTCTTCAGCTTTGGATACGAGATCATGCTGATAGGGCGTTCGGTTCGGGATGTCGACAACTTGCAAGAGCCTGCTGTAGGAAAAGCTCTTGGTCGCACCCGGGAAGTCAAAAATTCCAAAGTACAACGCCGGCGCTAGAGTGAAAGTTACGTGCAGCCCGCCAGGGTCTGGCTTGACGTCGACTTCTACCTTGCTGAATCGTCCAGTTCCCTCGAGAGCAGAAATGGTATCGGCCACCTTCGAGCTCGCATACGGTTCATCCGCTCGCTGTTGCACCAACGGTCGCAAAGACTCTACCGAAATCTTCGGATTCGCGACCAGCTCCACTGCCGCGACCTTCTGGCCTTCATAAGAAACATTGTTGCTTTGGCTGGTCTGCTGGCACCGGGTGTATGAAGGCCACCCGAAAACGACGAGAATAAGAATAGCCCAGCTGCGCATAGGTAAGGGGCTCGCAGTACGTGTTGGTCCAAATCGATGCCATGGCAAAGCCACTGAAACGAAAACTGCGTGCCGGGCGTTGGAAATTCATCTTGGCCGCAAACTGGACACCGCCTCCGGACAGATGCAGATGCATGCGACCGGTTCCATCAAGTCTAGGTCGAGGTGGGATGACCGCAATCCCCTGAATAATGTAAACACCTGAGCCGGTTCTCGGCAACTCGATCCGTTGCCAGATCGCCGAGCCCGTAGATGGGCGATTATCCCACCGAGAAGAGAGCAAGCACAAGCGCCTGCTTGCAACCCTACATCGACATCCGTAATCCCTAGTATGGTCAGCCTCGCGTTCACCGTAGAGAATCCAATTGCGCTTGAGAGCGTTGCGTAGCGAGGGAGATTTCGTGAAGTTGTTGTCGTTAATTTTCGGTCGACTAGGCATCTGAGAATTCCCCGGCAAACGCCAGGGATTGACCGCATATCGCGTGGAGAATTGTATGGTTTCTCCGTCCGCGAGTTCCAACCACGTTGAGACCCACGCAGTTGAAGCTGGGCCAGGACGCATTTCTGCGTCAGAGAACGAACGGAGACTGCAGGTCCAAGCTGGGCGCGGAGTGCGTTTGTTCCTTAGGCTGAGGGCGATTTCCGCGCTGCTCAAAACCGCCTATTTGGAATGGAGCAAGGACAAAGCGCCTCGGATGGGCGCGGCGTTGGCTTATTACACCATTTTTTCCCTGGCCCCTCTCCTGATCATCGCGGTTGCAATTGCCGGCCTGGCTTTTGGGATGCAAGCCGCGCAAGGTGAGATTGCTGGGCAAATCCAGGGGCTCGTAGGCCGAGAGGGCGCGAAAGCCATCGAGGCCATGATTCAATCGGCTCACAAGCCTGCCCACGGCGTGATCGGAAGCATGATCGGTGTCTTCGCGTTGTTCTTAGGTGCTTCCGGGGTATTCTGCGAAATCCAAGATGCTCTGAACTGCATTTGGCACGTAAGTCCGGACACCAAGGCTGGCATTCTGTGCCTCGTCAAGGCGCGTTTCCTGAGCTTTGGTATGGTGCTCGGCATCGGATTCTTGCTTTTGGTTTCGCTGTTGCTTAGCGCGCTTCTGGGCGCTGTGACAAAATATCTTGGGGACATGCTTCCGATTCCGGCGGTCTTGTTTGAATCCCTTGATTTTCTTCTTTCTCTGCTTTCTATCACTGTTCTATTTGCAATGATCTTCAAGCTTCTACCGAAAACCAAGATCGCCTGGAGTGACGTTTGGATCGGTGCGGCACTCACCTCTTTGTTATTTACTGCTGGAAAGTTTCTCATTGGGTTCTACATCGGGAAGAGTGTGGCGGCTTCCGCTTACGGGGCCGCCGGCTCTTTGGTGGTGGTCATCGCATGGATCTATTACTCCGCGTTGCTCCTGTATTTTGGCGCGGAATTCACGCGAGTCTACGCGCGCACGCTGGGTTCGCAACGCAACGGAGAGGACCTGACCAATCGTGCTGGACGTTCGTTTGACCGCGCAAGGCAAACCCGCAGTGGGGGCATTCTTTCGTGAGCACGGGTTTTCGTCTGACTATTTTCCGAGAATCGCTTCGCGGAGTTCACGAATCCGCCGCAGAAAGAAATACCACAACCAAGGAAAACAGCA
>Ga0073928_10000526_pt1 | contig 88957 bp, 77 predicted proteins | sample PaiPotPPA55metaG_FD_76969 | JGI IMG/M metagenome (GOLD analysis project Ga0073928, IMG submission 76969) | Iron sulfur acid spring bacterial and archeal communities from Banff, Canada, to study Microbial Dark Matter (Phase II) - Paint Pots PPA... ...
ATAACAATCAATCAATTTTAAAATCCGATATCGACTTATCTTGCTGCCCTTGAGCATCTTAGGTTCACTTTCATCCTAATCTGCTAGTCAAGAGCCATCAGTAATCAGTAATCAGTAATCAGTAATCAGTAATCAGCGGTCAATCGGGCCGATTTGTCATTTGTCATTTGTCATTCCGTTGGCTATTGGCTATCGGCTATTGGCTATCTTCAGACGCCGGCGAGAGTCAGGAAACATTGCATGCGTTCTGCGGCGCCGGGGCCGAGGAGTCCTGCCTGGTCGGCGAGTCTGAATAACTTGGAAAGATGGGGGATCGATCTGGCGGATTCAAGGCCGCCAATCATCCTGAAATGGGATTGGTGACCATTAAGATAGGCTAAGAAAACGAGGCCGGTTTTGTAGTAGTAAGTTGGCGCCTGAAAAATATGGCGAGCCAGGGGGACGGTTGGGTTTAGCCGGGCTAGGAACGTATTTTTTTCCCCTCTATCCAGCGCGGCCAACGCTGCAGATGCGGCTGGAGCAATTCCGTCAAAAATACCCAATAACGCATGGCTGAAACCTTGCTCATCTCCGAGAATAAGCTCCGGATAGTTGAAGTCATCGCCGGTAAATAGCTTTACGTCGCTGGGTAGTTGACGTCGTAAGGCGATCTCTCGGTCCTTGTCCAGAAGCGAGACTTTTACACCTTCTACCTTATTCTGCAGTTTCGTGAGCAGACTAATAAAATGCGTAGTCGCAGCGTCAAGGTCCTGGCTGCCCCAGTAACCCGCCAAGGCCGGATCAAACATCGGTCCCAACCAATGTAGGATCACGCGGTCCTGAGTTTGGTCCAAAACGGTTTCGTAGACTTGGTAGTAATCTTCGGGTGAGTGCGCCGAAGCGGCTAAAGCGCGGCTGGCCATGATGACGATATGGGCGCCATGTTGTTCGATCCAAGCGCATTGTTCTAGATAGGCTTCAATAATGGTTTTTAATGGATGGCGCTGGCCTGCAGCCAATTGGTCGGTGCCGGCGCCGCACACGATCGGGGAACCACTGCTTTTCGCAGCCTGAGCGGAGCGTTGAATCAGTTCTTTTGTGGCCGGCCAATCTAATCCCATGCCCCGTTGAGCGGTGTCCATGGCCTCGGCTACTCCCAGACCCAATGACCAGAGATATTGGCGATAGCCCAGGGTTGCTTGCCAATCGAGGATTGGGGGTGCGCCTAAGCAATTTTCAGCAAGGGGATTGGCGACCACATGCGCCGCCGCGAACACCGAGCGGCACTTCGGGTTTGGGTGAACCGCGAAATGCGCGGGCTCATGCAGCCGGTACGTCTCCAGAGCACCGGTTTCGGTCGGGAGGGTGATGGATCGGGTCATGATTTCGTGGAGCGCGCCTCGCTTCCGCCTTCGCAAGGCTTTCCTCCTTCGTCCCTTATGCCCAGAACTATGGAGGACAAGACGGCGCGACAGGTAGCGAGGCCGAGGGGTGGGGCTTACTTAGTGGACGGAGTGGACTTAGTGGACAGAGTGGACGTAGCGGAAACTAATGGACGCTGCTCAGCGCAAAGTGAGCTCGGGTAAATCGATCCAGCGGCGTTCTTTCCATGATCGCATCCCGGCTTCGGCTAGTTGGACGCCTTTGGCGCCTTCTAATAATGAGTGGGGGAATGAGCCGCCTTCGACTACATGCCGGAGGAAGAGTTCCCATTGCGTTTTGAATGCGTTGTCGAATACCTGGTTATCCGGCACCTCGCTCCAATCTGCAAAGAAGTCATGGGAGTCCGGTAGATCCGGATTCCAGACTGCCACAGGGGTAGAGACGCGATGCTGAACTTTGCAGTGGCGTAGTCCGGCGACTGCGCTGCCGTTAGTTCCGTCGACCTGAAGAGAGAAGAGTTCGTCTCGATAGACGCGGACACACCACGAGGAGTTAATTTGGGCGATGATCCCTTTGTCTAACTCGAAGATTGCATATGCCGCATCATCGGCGCTGGCCGAGTAACTTCTACCTTGCTCATCGGCGCGCGCCGGGATATGCGTGGCCCCCGTGGCGATGACGCTTTGCACCGGTCCAAAAATGGATTCGAGCAGGTATCGCCAATGGCAGAACATGTCGAGAATGATGCCTCCCCCGTCTTCTGAACGATAATTCCAGGAGGGACGTTGGCCTGGGAGCAGGTAGCCGTCGAAAACCCAATAACCGAACTCGCCGCGGACCGATAGAATACGGCCAAAGAATCCGCTGCTAACCAGGCGCTGTAGCTTGCGGATTCCAGGGAGGAAAAGTTTATCCTGTACGACTCCATTTTTCACGCCGCGGCTTTTTGCGAGTCGCGCCAGGTCGATGGCGGCAGCTAAATTGTCAGCAACCGGTTTCTCGCAGTAAACGTGTTTGCCGGCCTCGATCGCGGCCTTGACAGCGGTTGCACGTTCAGACGTGATCTGAGTGTCGAAATAGATTTCGGTGTTATGATCGGCAAGAGCGCTAGTAAGGTCGGCAGTCCAGCGAGCGATTTTGAGCTCGTTAGCGAGTTCTTGGATGCGTCTTTGATCGCGGCCGATGAGGACTGGCTCCGGATAGAGCCAGGTGCGATCTTTAAGTTGGAGGCCGCCTTCTTTTTGGAGAGCGAGAATGGAGCGGAGGAGGTGTTGGTTACGGCCCATACGGCCGGTAACACCGTTCATAGCGATCTGGATGGTTCGACGAGGCATGGAAGAAGGAGCAAAGAAAACTGAAAGACCTTGACCATATATCATATATGATCTAGCGGTTGTCTAGCTCACCTTTCTTCTCTCGCTCGGTTTTCTGAACCTCCTTTATGAGCCCATTGAAAGTCGCTGTTGTCGGTGCTGGCATCGGGTCCCAGCACATAAAAGCTTATCAAAATCTTCCCGATTACTTTGAACTCGTTGCTCTCTGCGATCTTGACCCCGTCAAAGCGTCACAGGTCGCATGCGAACTCAACGTCGGAGAAGTTGTCCATGATTTTCGAGAGCTTCTTAGCCGGTCCGATCTCGATGTGATCGATCTTTGTACTCCGCCCTACCAGCATTTCGAGCAGTTGCAGGCCGGGTTAAAGGCCGGAAAACATATGATCTGTGAGAAGCCGCTACTTGGAAGCCTGGCAGAGGTTGATCGGCTCTCGGAGATGGAGGCAGAATCCGAAAAACGGGTGATGCCGATTTTTCAATACCGTTTCGGACATGGCTTACAGAAGTTGAAGCGTTTGATTGACCGGAAGGTGACGGGTGAAGCTTTCGTATTCAATGTCGATGTGGCTTGGTGGCGTTCCGATGAGTATTACCGCGATAAACCGTGGCGCGGAAAACGATCTACCGAGTTAGGTGGTGCGTTACTAAGCCAAGCAATTCACGCGGTCGATATGATCTTCTATATTTTAGGTCCGGCCAAGACCGTTTCTGCTTATGCACGAACCCGGGTTAGTCCGATCGATGTCGAGGATTGTGTCGCCATTGCAGTGGAGTTGGAGGACGGTTCTCTGGGAACAATTTCAGTTACTTTAGGTTCGATAACTCAAATCTCCCGGCACCGCTTGACGTTTCGACGCCTGACTGCCGAAAGTAACACTGAGCCTTACGCAAATTCGCGGGAACCCTGGTCAATTTCCCCGGTAGATAAGGAGAGTGCGGCCGAGATTACGCAAGCTTTGAGCGATTTTAAGCCGGAGCTCGAGGGGTACGAGGGCCAATTTGCTCGATTCTTTACGGCGTTGCGGGACGGTGGCGAACTACCCGTCACGATAGACGATGCCAGGCGCACGCTGGAGTTTATCGCAGCCGCTTATCATTCTAGTGAGTCAGGGGAACGGGTCGATTTGCCGCTTGGGAGGCAACATCCGAAGTATTATGGGTTGTAGGCGATGTTCACGTCATGAGGAGTGGCGGCCGGAGTGATGGAGTGGTGGAGTAACGGAGTGGTGGAGTAACGGAGTGGTGGAGTGATGGAGTGGTGGAGTAATGGAGTGGTGGAGTAATGGAGTGGTGGTGGGGCGAGGCTCCCGAAGAACCCATCGCGTGACCGAAGAAGGGAAGCTTGCACAACCTAGCATTTTGTTAGGCCGAGAACCGCGCCGAGCCGTTGGGAATGGTGAAGTAGCGAACTGATGTACATATGACGGTGGATCAACTACCTGCCGCGTTACCCGGAGGGATTAGCCTTACCCATCTAAAGGTTTATAATACCGAAGGGCCCGATGGCTTACGTGGAGGAAGTCCGCACCTGCACTTTGCTTGCAGCGAAGCCTATTTAGTGGTCGCGGGTGAAGGAGCAGTCCAGACGCTTTGCCAGAGTGGATTTCGAGAAGTGCCCTTAAAACCGGGTTGCCTAGTTTGGTTTACTCCGGGCTTAATCCATCGGTTGATCAACTATGATGGGAATTTGGAGATTTATGTGGTCATGGAAAACGCCGGACTACCGGAACAAGGGGATTCTCTGTTAACGTTCGCTATTTGAAAGACGAACGCACGTATCTGGATGTGGCCTCTCTTAGTCCGACCGGCGCAGTTTATGCCAATAGCGAGGAAGCTGCTCGCCGCAGAAGAGATTTGGCCGTGGAAGGGTTTCTGGCGTTACGACAAGCGTCCGATGGGGCAGCAGCGCTAAGTGAATTTTATGAGCGAGCAGTGCGTTTGATTAAACCGAAGGCGCCGGAATGGCGGCAGCTCTGGCAATTGGGACCGGCCAGTACGATTCATCGGACCGAGGGTTACCTCGATGCTTTAGCTGCAGGATCCGGTAGCTACCTGTCGAGCGGTACGGTGTTCGAGATACCCGGGGATCTGGAGCACGAGACCCGAAAACTCGGCTTCTGTGGGACCTTGCGTACCTATTTTCCGGAGGGAGTGAGAGAGCAGTGGTAGGGCGAAAAACTCGGCGCGCCCAGGATATGGTTTGGCCTCCTGAATCCGTCGCGCCGGTTTTGAGCTGTGTCGCAGGGCCGGGTTTGTCGAGGGGTCCCCGAAATTGACAGCGTTCGGTTCGCACGAATTTTTAGCGCTGCGCGAGCCCTGGGTCGCGGCTCAAAACCGGCGCGGGCAAGCGAAGGAGCCAAACCACATCGAGGGCGCGCCGAGTTTTTCGCCCTACCGATCGGGGGCGTTGGCCTGACCCATCGCCTATCACCGCTTGAGTTTTTCCGATAAAGGTCAACCGTGGAACTGTTCTCCCCCGAAATGAAAAGGCTCGGCAACGCGGTCTTTGCTACGTTTGTTATTTGCCAGATGCTGGTTACGGCATCTTCTGCGAAGACGCTCAGTGTTATCCTGCTTTCGAATGCGAGTACTCAGAAGGTCATTCAAGGCCTTCTAACCGAGTATCACCAGCAACATCCGGATATCGATTTCGAGGTATCGATTGTTCCTGACAGCAGCCTCCTGGCAAAGTTAAATACTTTGATTACTGCCGGCCAGTTCCCGGACATTGTGGAAGTGACTACGGCCAAGATCCAGAACTACGCGTACCTGGCGCTGGATCTGGCGAAATACACGGACCGAAACGAGTTTCTATCCCGTTACTTACCAGGTTATCAGCCGTTTATTGTTTCCGGAGACAAGGTGATTGGCTTGCAGATCGAAGCAACCGCGAACGGCCTTTTTTACAATAAAGATCTGTTCGCGAAGGTGGGCGTGACCGTGCCACAGAACGAAAATGAGATTTGGAACTGGGAGCAATTCAAAGCAGCGATTCAAAAGGTGATGAAACTTCCAGAGTGCCGAATGGGGGTTGCCTGGGACTGCTCTGTACAGCGTTTTTCAAACCTGATTTATCAGGCAAACGGGCGTTGGGTCTCGGCTGACGGCAAAAGCTTCTTACCGGACTCGCCGGCGGCGGAAGATGCTTTGAACTTTTTCCGTGGTTTAGTCGCAGCGAAACTAATACCAACCTCAGCCTGGCCCGGCAAGACGGACGGGGGAATGTTATTCAAGACCGGGGTTGCGGCGATGTTGTGGTCAGGGAATTGGCAGCTCCGCAGTTTTATCTCCGGTGGCATGCCGTTCGCGTTTGGCACAACCTATTTTCCCAAAGGAGCCATCCGGGCGACGTGTCCGGGAGGCGAGTTTTTAATGGGGTTCGAGCACTCGGCGAATCACGACGAAGCGGCGCAGGTGTTGCTTTGGTGGGCGCAACCGGCCACGACTAAGTATTATTTAGAGAAATTGGGTGGCTCACTGCTCACGCCGATGCGGAACCAAGAAATCAATTACGGAAAGTATACGGAATACCTGCAACCGATGTTGTCGGACCTGGCTGCGACGCCAACCTGGGTTTCCGAGGATTTAGCCCGGCCGGTGGTTAACTTAACCCAAGACGATGTGCTCAATGAACTGATCCTCTCTGCCACTGGTAGAATATCAGCGCAACAGGCGGTGCTCGACCTGCGCAGTATTGGGACGGCCGAACTTGATCGCGAGAATCAGGGGGTGACGAAATGAGCGCTCCCAAAACCATAACGCCGGCGAATGCAAGGCCGTCGTTGCCTTCACCCGCTCGCCGACGTTGGGGATCGTTGCTTGCTCCCTATCTCTTCCTTTTACCGACTGTAGGGCTGCTGTGCATCTTTACGGTTATTCCACTGACTTATGGCTTGTGGATGTCGTTCTACGACTTTGACGTGGTTCATGGCAGATCCACATTTGTCGCGCTCCAAAATTACTGGCGGCTACTGCACGACTCACAATTCGGATTCAGCTTATTGAATACGGTCTGGTACACACTGAGCGTCGTACCTTTAATTCTGGTAGGAAGTATTGCCGTTGGCGTCTATCTCAAGAAAAGCACGGTAGCTCGAGTCATAGCCCGGGTGGGATTCTACGTTCCGTTCGTATTGTCTCCGGTGGTGGTAGCGACCTCATGGAAATGGTTATTGAACGAAGATCTGGGAGTCATTGACGGTTTCTTGAAGTGGGCCGGTATGAGCACGGTCCCTTGGCTTACGGATGATACCGCTGCGAGGATCAGTGTCGTGGCAGCGACGGTGTGGAACCTCGTCGGCTTTTACATGTTGATGGTGATCGCAGGCTTAAGTCAAATCAATCCGGATCTATATGAAGCGGCTAAGATCGAAGGTGCATCGGCTTGGCGAAGACTATGGCACATCACTTTACCGTTGTTAGCTCCGACCATGCTGCTCATCGTGGTGCTCGCAACCATTCACGCAACGCAGGCTTTCGAAACCATCTTGTTGCTGACGGATGGCGGGCCGGCTGGAGCGACTCGCCTCGTTATTCAAAACATGTACCAGTCAGCTTTCGCTCGGCTGCAGCCGGGATATGGAGTGGCGCAGGCGATCTTAATGTTGCCGCTGATTGGTGTAGTCGCCTGGGCACAAATGCGGGTCTTCAAAAAGGCAGGGGCATTGTGAGCAACCGCGAATGGACGCGAAGACAAAAGACAAATCCAACCGCAGATGGACGCAGATAAACGCAGATTAAGAACACAAGCGCGAATGACGCGAAAATGACTAACCGCAGATTCCTAGGTCGGTCCCACCGTTGGGCTACAGATACTGTTGCTGGCGAAATGTCTCAGGTTGGCCAGCAGCGTGATCCAATGCCAGAACTAAATCTGCGTCAGTCTGCGTTTATCTGCGGTTGGTCTTTTGTAGGTTCGTGTCCATTCGCGTCCATTCGCGGTTAAAGTTATGCGAGGTAAGGTAGGCAAACTTCTTTACGATCTAAGCGCTCTCGTGGTTTGTTTTATATTCCTGATTCCGGTGCTTTGGGCCTTCTTTTCCGCGTTTCGGCATTCTCGAGATCTGTTTGTTTTTCCTCCGAGTCTTGGTCTCGGTGGATTCACACTGGAAAACTTCCACGCGGTGTTCGCGAGCGGCAACATCCCGCGCTACGCCTTGAACTCTTTCATTGTGGCGACGTTGAGCAGCTTGCTCACGGTTATGGCTAGTTCAATGGCCGGATTCGCTCTAGCCAAGTACAAGTTCCCCGGAAGACGCGTAATTCTATTTCTTATTTTGAGCGTTTTACTTATCCCGCTCCAAGTTCTGATGGTACCTGTCTTCCTGATTCTTAAGACGTTCGGTTGGGTGAACCAACTGATTGGGATCATCGTGCCGCCGGCAGCGACGCCCACCGGAACCTTTATGATGCGTCAATATATTCTCGGGATCCCAGATGAAGTGATTGAAGCGGCGCGGATGGATGGAGCATCGGACTGGCGGATTTATTGGCATATTATTCTGCCGCTTTGCGCGCCGATTTCAGCGGCCCTTGGTATCATCAGTTTTACTTGGCGTTGGAATGATTATCTCTGGCCCCTGATTGTGGTTAACAACCAGGATACATTTACGTTGCAATTATCTCTGGCGAATTTAGTGGGAACGAACACGGTGGAGTGGGGCGCTCTGCTTGCCTATGCTACGCTGGTAATGCTGCCGGTCCTGATCATCTTCCTGCTTTTCCAGCGCTACTTCCTGAAGGGATCCATCAACGCGAGTGTGAAAGGATAGATCGGAGCTGTTCTCTGTGAGCTTTTTGCCATGGTTGTCGAAGTCAGGACAGAAGCATTAAGCCCTTTGATCAGTATCATTATTCCGGTTTGGAGGGACGACCAGCTCGTAGCTGAGCTGGTGGACACCTGGCCGGCTGCTACTGAGCTTTTCGAATGGATCGTGGTGGCAGTTCATCCAGGCGAATTGCTTAAGGACTTGGATCGGCGTGGGGTGATCCGACTAATTTCGTGTGATGAACCGTCACGTGGTAAGCAACAGAATCTCGGGGCAAGCATTGCCCGCGGAGAATTGCTTTGTTTTCATCATGCTGACTCCGAACTACGGCCTGAACATCTGGCAGCGTTGGCGCGAGTCGCGCAGAACCCGGACATTGTCGGAGGCGCCTTTCATCGGCGGTTTTATCCGCCGCGGATGTTATGGCGTGAGCCATTGGTCCGGCGTATCAACCGGTTTGCCGGGCCGCTGTTCGGCGATCAATCTCTGTTTGTGAGAACCGCTGTTTTTCAGAAGATTGGTGGGTTTGCCAACTTTCCCCTGATGGAAGACGTGGATTTTTCCCGCCAACTACGGCGGGTTGGCCGGGTTGAATTACTCGACCCTCCCCTTTGGTCACCGCCGCGCCGTCCCGGCACCTGGAGAACGGCGATACGAAACTCGACGCTGATCTGCCTCTACTATCTTGGGATTGAGCCACGCACCTTGCATTGCTGGTATTATCGGAGATTTCAGAAATCGGGTTAGCCGCATCCAAAGAAGTTAAATCTCACGCAAAGGCGCAAAGAAAAGCCGGGATACAAAACGCAGTTTGGCTGGGGCATGCCAAACGTTTCGAGATCCTCAGGGGGATTTCGCGAGTCTCGCCTACCGAGATCTTTTTTTGCGGTTCTTTGCAGCTTGCCCGCCATCGTCCGGCGGCTGCCGGACGACGGCTGGCTCTCTTGCGGCTATTATTCTGTGTGGACAGCGTGAGCTTTTCTCGGACTCTTTCGGATCACGGTCTAGCATTGCGCCGGGCAAAGACCGAGATTTTGCAACTGAACGTTGGCAAACTCTGCGACCTCACGTGTGTCCATTGTCACGTCAATGCCGGGCCGAAACGCAAAGAAGTTATTACCCGCGAGACTGTCGACCGAATTCTTGACTGGCTGCCGCAAAGCGACATTTCGACGGTCGATATTACGGGAGGTGCTCCGGAGATGGCGCCGGATTTTCGCTATCTAATCGAGGAGCTCCGGAAGATGCCACAAATCGAAACGCTTATCGACCGGTGCAACCTGACAATTCTGCTTAAACCTGGCTACGAATGGGTTGCTGAGTTTCTGGCTGCTCAGCGAGTGAAGATTGTCGCTTCTATGCCTTGTTATCAGCCTGTGAATGTCAACGCGCAGCGTGGGGATGGTGTCTTTGATCTAAGCATCCGCGGTCTGCAGCTCCTCAATCGTCTGGGATACGCTCATCAGCCAGATCTGATACTGGACTTGGTTTACAACCCGAACGGGGACTTTCTGCCGCCGGACCAGACAGAACTTGAAGCGGACTACAAACGCGAGCTGAAGTTGAACTTCAACATCGATTTTAACCAGCTGTACACGATCACGAATATGCCTATCGGACGATTCGCTGCTCGGCTGAGACACAATGGAAGCTTGGCCGCGTATATGGATCGATTGAAGGATGCCTTCAATCCCGCCTCCGTTGCTAGCCTGATGTGCCGGAATACCCTGAGTGTCAGCTGGCGGGGCGAGATCTATGACTGCGACTTTAATCAACAACTCCGGATGCGGTGGAGCAACGAAAATCCGCTTTTCGTTTGGGACCTCGATCCGGAGCAGGTCGAAGGCCGGGCCATTATGCTCGGGAGCCATTGTTTCGGATGCACGGCGGGAGCAGGCAGTTCTTGTGGCGGAGCGTTGGTGGCGCCTCGTGGATAGCAAATAGTAAAATCCGGGCATCGATGGTCGCCAGGCGCTGATTACTGGTTACTTTTCGAAACCTAGTGGGCATCTTCAACCCGCTACGCGGGTGCAATTCGAATCTGGCGCAGTACTCCAAAACTCCCGCACTCCATCACTCCGCGTGGCCGGATTCGAGGACGACGACGAGGACGAGAACGAAGCGCCTGGTGGGCAGTGGCGCCTCAAGACGTGCCAAACCAAACGCCTCCTAGCTCCCGGCTCCTTCTTATTTGCTATTTGCTATTCATGGAGCGCTAGTCATCTGTTTATTAGCTGATGCGTTTGCTGGTTATCGAAGACGAAATAAGGACGGCTACCCATCTGCAAAAAGGTTTGCACGAGAATGGGTTTGCGGTCGATGTCGCTTACGACGGTGGCGAGGGTGCGCGACTTGCGGGCAATGGAGGGTACTCCCTGATTGTACTGGACGTAATGCTCCCCGGCTTAGATGGGTGGGCGGTCTTGGAACAATTGCGGCAAGCCGGCATTCGTACTCCCGTTCTGTTTCTTACTGCCCGCGATAAGGTTGAGGACCGAGTCAAGGGATTAGAGATGGGAGCAGATGATTATCTGGTCAAGCCTTACGCTTTCTCCGAGTTATTGGCTCGAATTCGAACGATTCTGCGGCGGGGCTCAGAGGCACACGAAGACGTGTTGCGAATCGGCGATCTAGAGATTGATTCTCGGCGTTACAAGGTCACGCGGGCAGGAAAAAACCTCTATCTGACCCGGCGGGAATTCGTATTGTTAAATTGTTTGGCGCAATCGGCCGGCGAAGTCGTCGCGCGCACCCGGATTGTGGAAGAGGTTTGGGATATCAATTTCGATACCGGTACGAATATTGTGGAAGCGACGATGCGCCGGTTACGGGCCAAGGTCGACGATCCTTTCGACAAACCGCTTATCCACAATGTGCGGGGGGTGGGGTACGTGCTGGAAGCGAGGTGAGGAGGAAGGAGTTCGAGGAGAGGAGCCAGAATCCAGGAGTCAGGAGGCGCGGCGTCGGTAGGGCGAAAAACTCGGCGCGCCGCTGATTTGGCTGCTACTCGACATAATCGCGCCGGTTTTGAGCCGTTCCGTGCCGTTGGTTTTGTCCAAAGCTCGGAAGCGCGCGGTCTCCGAGCCCAAAAGATTCTACGGACAGGGATCCGATGGTATGTTTTTCGAATAGATCCGGCAAAACGAACGTTAACGACAAAATCAGCCCCACGGAACGGCTCAAAACCGGCGCGGGAGACCTGAACCTAGAAACTGACCCTTGGGCGCGCCGAGTTTTTCGCCCTACCGATTAATTTGGCTCCTGGCTCCTATTCTTGAACTCCTTGAACTTCTTGAACTCCTCGAACTCCTCAGACGAACGGCGGCCGTGGTCGCTGGTTACACGGTTAGCGGTCTATTACACCTTCTCTGCGGCTTTACTTTTGGTGGTCGCGATGTCGATCCTTTACGTCGTCGTGGTGCAACACATCAACACCGTCGATAATCTGTTCTTGGCCGACACGCTCCGCGCCGTCCAAGCAGACTTGGCCGACAAACGCACGATCAGCAATCAATTACTTGCGGATGAGGTACCGCCGGGAACGACCGATTATTTTGTGAGGGTCTTGGATCGGGATACGAAACAAGTGATCGCTGAACAACCTGAGATGGGGGACCGACTCTCGCCGTCATTGTTCCCGAACCCGCTCTCCGAGGACCGTGTTCCCGCCGAGGGCGTTGAGTATAAGGCCCCATCTGGAAATTGGTTTCTATTGATGTCGGCCTCGGCGGTACTCGACTCAAACTCGCCCAAACCGGTTTTGGTTCAGGTCGCGCAAGATCGCTCTGACGATAAGGAGTTTACCGAAAATTTTGGAAAGCTTCTGGCGGCCGTCTTGATCGGAGGGATCGTTTGCTCGGCGGCGATTGCATTCTTGGGCGCGAAGCGGGCGTTGCGCCCTTTGGAGGAGATGGCTACCGCCACGAAAAAGGTACAAGCATCGCAATTGCATCAGCGACTGGGGCGGGGCCGCTGGCCGAATGAGTTAACCGCGTTAGCGGCGGGCTTCGATCAGATGCTTGCTCGTCTGGAAGAATCTTTCGACCGACTTTCTCGCCTCTCAGCGGATCTGGCTCACGAGCTGCGAACACCGATTCAGAACCTCCGGGGAGAAGCGGAAGTGGCATTAACTCGAACCCGGACGGCTTCGGAATATCGAGAGGTGATCGAGTTGAGCATCGAAGAGTATCAAGGTCTCTCAAGCATGATCGATAGCTTGCTTTTTTTGGCGCGAGCCGAGAACGCTGAAACCCGGCTTAGTCGGGTTAAATTCAAAATGGGTCCCGAGATTGACACGATTCTCGATTTCTATGACGCGGCGGCCCGCGAACGCGAAATCGATTTGAGCCGAAAAGGGGACGGAGAGCTAGACGCCGATCCGATGCTTTTTCGACGCGCAATCAACAATCTCGTATCCAACGCGTTGCAACATGCGCCCAGCGCCGGACAAATCCGGGTTTTAGTGGTTACGGAGCCTAGCCAGCCTGCGCAGATCGCGGTGCAGGATAATGGTTGCGGTATCGAGTCCGAACACTTGCCTCGGATCTTCGATCGTTTTTATCGAGTGGATGCAGCGCGTAGTTCTGGTTCAGCCGGCACCGGGCTAGGCTTGGCCATTGTAAAATCGATCATGGAATTACATGGTGGGTCGGTGCAAGCGGAAAGCGAGCCAGGAGTTGGAACGAAGGTTACGTTGACATTTCCGAGCGAGATTGGATAAGAGGGTGGGGTTGAAAGCGCTGGATCGACACCCGTAGAGTGTGCCGCGCTGGCGAAGCGGCCGGGGACGCTAACGAAAAACCGCCGCGGAAATTACAAATGCATCAGTTTCACCTTAATTTTAATGTTCGCCCTTCCACCGGGTTAGCTGCAGCGGTAGCGGTTGGCGGCGGCTCTCGATAATCTACACAAATTCGTATATGGCAGACGGCCAGTTCCTAAGAAATCTTTGGTATTTCGCTCTAGAAGGCGGAAAGCTGCGGAAAGGACAACTTCAAGCGAAAGAACTTCTGGGGGAAAAAATCGCCTTCGGAAGGAGCCAGGACGGAAGGCCATTTGCGCTTAGAGATAACTGCGCTCATCGAGGAGTCCCCCTCTCCGAAGGAACATTCGACGGTCAAACCATCCGGTGCTGCTATCATGGTTGGGAGTTCGATTGCACGGGAGTATGCCAAAAGATCCCGGCCTTGGCCGATCGGTCTCTCGATCTGAAGAGAATCAAGATTGGTTCGTACCCGTGCAAAGAAATAAACGGTGCAATTTGGGTTTATATGCCGGACGGCAAGTATCCAAACGCAGACTCTGAAGGCAATCTCCCGGATTTAGTGATTCCGGCCGACAAACGCCTGCTTCATGTCGATATGGTGCGGATTCCGGCTGGCATTGACGAAGCCGTGGTCGGGCTGATTGATCCAGCCCACGTGACCTTTGTTCATCAAAGCTGGTTTTGGCGCACCGCCAAATCCGCGAAGCTGAAACAAAAGCAGTTCGAACCCGTGGGCTTGGGATTTAAAATGGTGCGACACAAGCCCTCCGCTAACTCGAGAGGCTACTCGTTGTTCAAAGGGGAGACCTCCACCGAGATTACATTCCAGCTGCCCGGCCAACGGCTGGAGCACATCCGGATTGGACCGACTGGTACGGTGGTATCGCTCACTCTGCTTACGCCGATAAACGAAAGGCTAACCGAGCTGAATCACTTTTTCTACAGTTCGCTTAATTTCACGAAATACATCTCTTGGCCCTTAAGAAAGTTAGGCAAGATTTTTATCGGTCAGGATCTTCACGTGTTCGAGAAGTTGAGCAAGGGTTTGCAAAATGAGCCAAAACTCATGCTGATAGGAGATCCGGATGCCCAGGCTAGATGGTATTTTGACCTGAAAAAGAGATGGCAGCTAAGCATGGAGCAGAAAACCGAGTTTAGTAATCCGCTGAAGCCACAGATTCTAAGCTGGGTCACATGAAATGGAGGGAACGCAGTCGAGGAGTAACGGTGGCGATTCTGGCGGCGGTGCTGTTTGGAGCGAGCACGCCTTTCAGTAAATTGCTGCTGGGACAAATCAATCCGCTGCTGTTAGCGGGTCTCCTTTATCTCGGGTCGGGTGTCGGCTTGGCTCTGTGGATCGGGTTTCAGCGCTGGCTACTCAAAGCAAAGAACCAGGAAGCGCGGTTGCGCTTGAAAGATTTGCCCTGGCTAGCGGCGGCTATCCTGGTCGGCGGAATTGTTGCCCCGATTCTTTTGATGCAAGGACTGGCGGTTACGCCTGCGTCGTCCGCTTCACTGCTCTTGAACTTGGAAGGCGTCTTAACCGCGCTGCTGGCCTGGTTCGTTTTCAAGGAGAATTTTGATCAGAGGATTATGTTGGGTATGGCGGCAATCCTTGTTGGCGGTGTCTTGCTATCCTGGCAATCGCGACCAGAGTTGGGCATCCCTTGGGGCGCACTCGGAATCGTCGGTGCATGTTTGGGTTGGGCTATCGATAACAATCTGACTCGCAAGGTCTCCGCGGCGGATCCAGCGCAGGTGGCTGCCATTAAAGGGCTGGTTGCCGGTACCACGAATGTGTTGTTAGCGTTTTCGATAGGCGCAAGCTTACCTGCAATGTCCGGCTTGGCCGCGTCGGCATTGCTTGGGTTCTTAAGCTATGGAGTCAGTCTCACCTGTTTTGTGTTAGCGCTCCGGCACATCGGCACGGCAAGGACTGGCGCCTATTTTTCTACCGCTCCTTTCATCGGCGCTCTGCTGTCATTGGCATTCTTACACGAGCAGGTGTCTTTCCTTTTCTGGATTGCCGGCGGTCTGATGATTGTTGGGCTTTGGCTTCATCTCACTGAACGCCATGTTCATTTACACCGTCACGAGTCCCTTACTCACGACCATCTACATTGGCATGATGAGCATCATCAGCATGGCCATGCCCCGACCGATCCGCTCGGTGAACCGCATTCGCACGTCCATCGGCACGAGGAATTTGCTCATTCGCATCCGCATTATCCGGATCTGCATCACCGGCACGGGCATTAGTGAGAAGTGAAAGGTGAAAGGTGAAAGCGCGTCGAATGGTGATTGGGTGGTAGGGCGAAAAACTCGGCGCGCCGATCGTTAACCACGACTCTTGATTTGTCCGCGCCGGTTTTGAGCCGACTTGGTGGGGCGAGGCTCCCGAAAGACCCAGAGTCCTCACAACGTCGCACGCATTCCGTTTTCGATAGATGTGCCGGTTCCAAGAGCGCGCCGAGCCGTGGCCCACGATAGACCACGGCTCGGCACGCTTAACGACATAAAAACGTTGTTCGGCGGGTAAACGGAAGCAGCTTCGCGATAACAATGGGTTCTTCAGGAGCCTCGCCCCACCAATCACCGCCAAGCTCGCCAGGGTCCCGTTGGTCTCGCAGGTCAAGACCGCTTTCTACTCGTTGCAAGCTTCTCAACAACTTCTGCGCCGGATCGTTGCTCGCCGTTGGAATCGCGTTCTTCGATGCCGCTCCTAGCGGAGCTGATCACCTTTCTATCGGGCATAGCTATAAAGATTGTGCTCCTACGGAGCTAGCTGTCCGCTCAACCGTAGGCTAAGAAGGATCTCGCGTTTTTGACCACCTGCCAGGAATAACAAATCCATAGGCGTCTCTAACTGTTTGATGACAAGAGTGAAAATCTTCAGAAGCGGGGAGCAAGGGGGTAGTTTACTAAGTGAACGCACGGAATCTGCGTAATCTGCAGACATCGTCGAATCCTGGGTTGATCGATTCGTCTGGGTTATGAGAACAAATCCATTTTCTGACGTACTGGATTTCCTTACTGATGGTGAGTGGACGACCTATCTTTTCTGGCTGCTGATAATTTCCAGTATCGGGTTAGCTGCGTTCAATCTGTTCCGAGACCCAAACCAGCGTTCCGTTCTCAACATTTGGAATTGGCTGGCCCGTTTTTTTATTGGAGCGATGTGGTGGCAGCAATCCTTGTGGAAGCTGCCTCCAACGTACAGTGGCCTGCATTATTGGGTGGAAGAAATGGGAAAGTGGGCCAGCATTGGGTTGCAGCGAGAGTTCGTTAGGGACGTGGTGCTTCCGCATTTTTTCTTATTTGCTCCCCAAGTTTATATTGCAGAGGTGCTTATCGCCGTGACGCTGATGCTCGGGTTATTTAGCCGACTGGGCGCATTCCTGGGAGCAATAATGGCCATCAATCTTTGGCTAGGCCTTTATCGGTCGCCCGCTGAATGGCCTTGGACTTATTTCTTCCTTATTGTTGTCCAGATAATGTTTGCGATTCAACGTCCGGGGCGCAGCTTGGGGTTGGATGCAATCCTGCTGCGGCATCAAAAGGATGCTGCCAGTCGCAGTTGGTGGAGCCGGGTGTTTCGCTTTCTGTCGTAGAAGCATCGATTGGAACCACAATGTCGACGTTTGTAATTGCGCCGACATTTGATTTCGATTAAGCCGCAGAGACGGTTAGGTTGAGGATCAGCGAGCGGCGACGGTAAAGCCTTGGGAACCGAAAACCGTATGGAAATCAAAACGAACATCGAACTTGATGCCGGTTCTAAATTGTTTTCCACCGGACTGCTGCCTGAGCTGATCGCCGCATTGCGCCGATGCGGTTCCGGTGAGCTCCTTGCCGTGGTAGGGGACGAAGCGATTATCGGGTCCGACCTGGAAACCTGGTGCCGCTTCACCCGTAACACTTTAATCGAGACAACGTTTGAGTCTGGTCGCAAGCGATGGGTGATCCGGTGTGGAGAAGCTCCGGCGGAAGACGTCTCCGCACGGCCTATCGGTTCTCGCCTTTGGCTGTACACGAATTTTGATTGTAACCTGCATTGTGACTATTGCTGTGTGCGATCCTCGCCCAAAGCGCCCCGACGCGAGCTTGGCCTTGCCCGAGTGCGGCAGATCGCCGCTGAAGCCGCTACCCTCGAGGTCAGCGAAATCCTGGTTACCGGTGGTGAGCCCTTTTTGCTCGGGGATATCAGTGATATCCTAGCCGTTTGCACTGCGACTGCACCGACCACGGTCCTCACTAACGGCGGGCTCCTGGTGGGCCGCCGGCTCGAAACGCTGCGTTTATTGTCAAGCGACCGGTTGACGCTGCAGATCAGCCTGGACAGTCCCACGCCGGAGCGGCACGACCGGCATCGCGGTAAAGGTTCCTGGGAGCGCGCTTTGAAAGGGATTGAAGCGGCTCGGGCGGAAGGGTTCCGGGTGCGATTGGCGGCAACCGTTTCGACAGACGAAGAGACTGAAGAGTTTCGGCGGTTTCTGGATTCCCTACATATCAATGATCAGGATCGAGTGATTCGCCGTATCGCGCTTCGAGGCTTCGCCACCAAAGGAATCGCACTGGCCCGGGCAGATCTAGTTCCGGAGGTTACGATTACCGCGGATGGCGTTTACTGGCACCCGGTTGGAGCGGATGACCCGGACCTGCTAGTCACCGCGAATATCTTTCCTTTAGCCGAAGCATTCGCGGCGGTACGCGAAGCGTTTGAACACGAAAACGAACACCGCCGGAAGCTGGCAACTATATTTAATTGCGCTTAGTTCATCAGGTGCGGTGGGTAGCCGGGAACCCAGTGATCAGTAATCAGTAATCAGTAATCGGTGGGCCGGTAATCAGTAATGGTTGTTTCGGGTTTAGCATGTCAAACATTGGGCAATCTGTTTTTGACCATGAAATGGTCAGACAGAACAGCCCAGGGCTTCAGCCCTGGGTCAGTTGGGATAGATGGGTGCCCTGAAAGTGGCACCCGATGTTGGGCGCTTGGTGTGATAAACCGGGAGCGCTCCTAACCCCACCCTTCGGTCGCCACTTTCAGGGCGCGTTTTGCGCGGCGCGTTAACCCAGGGCTGAAGCCCTGGGCTATTTTCTCGGACCATTTCATGGTCATGAACTAATCGGGCCGATGAAGGCCCGCAATGACAGCCCCGATCTCTCGCAAAACCTTAGTGTCCGAAAAAACCTTGGTTCGCTGCTGCCTCCCGCAATGCTTCGTACCCGTCAAGATGAGGAGACTCCCAGCGGCGCAGACCTTCGGCTTCCAGCACCACGCGGTGGTTTGGATTTTCGTAACTCATTGCGGCTAGGGCTTCCACGAACTCTTTGTCCAATGCCGGGTCGAGATCGGGTCGCGCAGTAAACATGCAATGATTGAACGGAGGTGAAGTCCAGATCTCGGTCAGCGCACCCTCCGGTACCAGATGCTGGGTCTGTACCGTCTTCCAGAATGGACTCCCGATTGCGCCGGCATCGGCCCGGCCGTCGAGCACGGCCCGAACGACTTCAACTTCACTTGCACCGGTATCCCCATGTTTACCCACGTCACTATTAAAGCGCAGTGGGTGGTAGTCTTTACCTTCGGTTAAATTTTCGCGCTCCAGGAAATGAACGGGCAGAATCGCGGCGTGACCGCTGTCGCGGCTGCCCAGAGCCAAAGTGCGGTTTTTAAGATCGGCCAGGGTAGCGATTGGTCCGCCGGTGACCGCAACGATCTTGCTGGTCCAGCCGATATCAGTGTCCCGCATGGCGATCGGCCGGCAACTTGCCTTGCTCCACGCCTCGGCTTGCAGGTACGCGAGGTTGGTATTCCAGGCGATGTCAATGCGGGGGGTAGGATCGCCAGGTTGTGCCAGCAGTGCAGCGACCTGCAGCTCGTAACTTTGAAAAAGGACAACCTCGACTGGCAACTGCGCCTCCTCATGAAAGTAGCGCCGCATCCCTTCCCAAATGGTGACCACCTTCGGATCGTATGCCACGGCGCCTATCCAGATTGTTCGGCTCATAAAACGGGGAACGGAGTGATGGAGTATTGGAGTGATGGAGAGATGCGCTTTGCGTTTTTGCGGTCAGAACAGGGGTATACCAAGGACGGCCTTTCCGATGAATTCCCGGAGGACGTCTCCGGTCGGCGCCATCACTGCCCCTGCCTGAGCATCACGAAACAGCCGCTCGATATTCAAGTGCTTAGAGAATGCTGAACCTCCGCACACCCGCATTGCCGTTGAAGTAACGCTGATGGCGATATCACCCGCAGCCGCTTTGGTTTCTAGGACGCGTAACAAGGTTGTGTCGCGGGGCCGTTGCAGATGGTCAACCAAATCGTCGATACGTGCCGAAAGGCCGTCGGTATCGATCTGCATCGTCGCCAATTGGGCGCGCAACGTTGGTAAACTTTCTCCGAGCGTCTGACCGAGGTGCTCGAACCGAGCCGTCTTGAGATGGGTTACAGTTCCGGCTACGGCGGCGCGACAGAGACCTAGAGCAACGGCCGCTGTGCCGAGATTGAACATCGGTAACGAGACGTCTAACATCGATTGGAAACCTTTGCTGTCCTCGGTCAGCTGGAGCTCCAATGGAATCTCGCATCCTTCAAGCATCATCGGAGCGGAGGCATTGGCCCGTAGCCCCAACCCATCCCACGCACCTGCTACGGAGAGCCCAGGTAGATCTGCCGGAACCAGGTAGAGCGTCGAATCGGTCGGACCGGTTCCTTCCGGCGCCAGCGTGGAGACAACGTAACTCTGTGCGCAACCCGCGCTGGTCACCCATGATTTTTTTGCCGTGACCGCGACGCTCGCGCCGTTGCGGCGCGCGCGCGAGACTGGCGCCCAAAAGTGGCTGCGTGAGCCTGACTCGCTGAACGCGAGGGTAGATAGATGCTCTCCGGCGGTAATCGCTTTGAGGATCTGGGTAACGCCGGCACCTGGCCGTGCCGCCAGGATGTTGGCTGTGGCGCAGATATGCATCACATACACCATTGCTACCGAGGCATCTGCCTCAGCCAGAGTTGCGGTAACCGCCGCAAACGAGCTCGGGCTAAGGCCGGCACCGCCGAGATCCGCCGGTAACATTAGCCCGAGGAGTCCGGCGCGGCCCAGGGCTTCGACGGCCTCCTTGGAGAAACGACCTTCTTTATCATTCTGGCGGGCCGCAGGGGCCAGCACTCGATTGCCTATCTCTTTTGCCTCCGAAACCGCTGTCTCATGATTCATGATGCCTCCGTTGGGCCGCTCTTAGGTGAGTTCTTTCATCAACCCCGCAGCAAAATCCGTCCCGTGAACCTGGCAAAAGCAGCCTGGGTTGCTCCAGTGTATGAAAAGAATCTCGTTGGGCCACACCAAAATTAGAGCAATGTTCCGGCCCTAATATTTCCGACGGGATCAAAAACTGACGCAGCTAGTCGAAACCTCCGCAACCCCAACCCGCTACGCGGGTGCAATTCCGACTTGGCGCAGTACTCCAACACTTCGCCAACCCAACCCCACTTTTCGAGCACGAGGACGAGCACAGCTTGTCCGCCGTAGCCACCGCTCTCTTATGCACGCCGCTCAAGGTCGGATTCGCAAGCGAGGTGCGCTCTACAACAGGGGCCCGGGCGAAGGCGGAGGCACGAGGACGATTCTGACGCGCGCATGCATACGGATTGCTTGGCTACCGAAAGTATAGTTAGCTTGCTTAGAGGCGGTTTTCCCGGATGAAGCAGTTTTCCCAAGCGTTCAACGTCATCAGTCAACATCGCCTTCTCAAAGTGCTCGATGAGGCATCGCAAGAGCAGCTCGCTGGAATTGCGAACCTGCGAGACTATGCGGCTGCCGAAGTTCTCTATCACGAGGGGGAGGATGCGACGGATGTCTGGGTGGTTGTGACCGGGCAGGTGGAACTGATCAAGTTGACCACCAAAGGCCACGAATTCATGATAGAGCTAGCGATACCGCAAGATTTGTTCGGCGCGGTCTTCTACGCTGAGTGCCCGCGGTATCCGGTGACGGCGGTAGCGATGCAGCCGGCGAGAGTGATGCACTTTCCGATTCGAGAGATGCACGATCTGCTGGCTCACAATCCACGTTTGATGAAAGAGGTGCTGGCCGATACTTGTCTGCGGCTGTGTCATGCGCAGCACATGCGGGGTTTGACTATTGAAGATGTTCCCAAGCGGATCGCAGGCGCTTTGGTTTACCTTTTTGAGAAGTTTGGTCCGGAGATCCCGGAAAGCCGAGTTACGCTGGCTAAGTTAGCGGGTACCACGGTTGAGTCCGCCATCCGGATGTCGCGACACCTAGTCGACGCAAAGATAATCAGCACCGAGCGGGGCAAAATCGAAGTGTTGTCGTCAAAACGCCTTTATGAGTTTGCGGCAGAAGGCGCGATTGGTCCTGTGGGGATTACAGGACTGAGCCCGGGGCTTTAACCCCGGGTACAGAACTTCGTTCTCGCCCTTCTAAGGAACACGGCGTCGCATGCCCAAGGCCTGGAGGGGAGCCGCTTTACAAGATGGCAGCTTTATGGGTTGCCAGCAGGCGGCTCCCGGGAATGACTCAGCGCAGTGTTTTGCCCATCGCGTCTATTCCGTTTGGCGAATGCAACCGGCCCATAGAACTGCCACACCTCGAGACGTTCCCGGGAGCCGCCTGCTAGCAACTCATAGAGCTGCCAGGCTACAAAGCGGCTCCCCTCCAGGCGTTCGATCCGCTCAACTCGCGACGTGTGGTTATGTTAATGCGCCGACGCTATCGCCCCGTTGGGGCGGACCTCGTTTAACCGGGCGGCGCGACCATATTGCATCTCGACGTCCAGGGTGTTACCACATCGCTGGCCCCGGGCGTCGCGTCTATTCAAATCTAATACCTGCCGCATTTTCAGGCGTCGACACCCGCCCTAGCTGAAACGCGGAATGCAACGCCCCTCCGACGCCGCCAAACAAATCAGACTTTCTATGACGGCGGTCATAGAAGAATGGCTGCGCCCCGAGGTAGCTTGGGTTACCAGACGCATCGATGCGATGCTCGGTAACGTGGAATGACGGGAGAAAATGATGTCTGAACATAAAGATCGTATCCAAGGTATGGAGGTTGAGCACGGCCAGGACGGGCACGCTCACTGTGCTCACGCCGGCCATGGTGGTCGCACTGCCGCTCATGACGCAGAATCAGCTCCGCGCACCAAACCTTACTCTTGTCCGATGTGCCCGGGAGTTGAATCGGAAAAGCCCGGTGATTGTCCGAAGTGCGGGATGTCGCTGGAATCCAGCCGTACGTATCATAAGCCTGCGGGCAAAATAATTTATACCTGCCCAATGCATCCCCAGATCGAACAGGATCATCCGGGCGATTGCCCGATCTGTGGAATGGCGCTCGAGCCTAAAGCGGCTGCGTCGGAGGCCGAGGACGATTCCGAGGCACAATCACTAGCGAGAAAGTTTTGGTTGGGCGTGATCCTGACCGTTCCGATCTTGTTTCTTTCTCTTGGGAAAATGCTTCCAGGGGTGAGCATCGATCGGGTCGTTCCTGAGACGATCAACCAATGGATCCAGCTGGCACTCGCGACCGTCGTGGTGTTCTGGTGCGGAGGTATCTTTTTCGTGCGGGCCTGGCGCTCGATCGTCAATCGGAGCCTGAACATGTTTACGTTGATCGGGCTGGGGGTAGGCGCTGCCTACCTTTACAGCGCGATTGCCACCTTAGTGCCACGGATCTTCCCTGACTCGTTTAAACAGAACGGAGAATTGGAGCTGTACTTTGAAGCCGCGGCGACGATCACAGTGCTCGTTTTGCTTGGTCAAATGCTGGAAGCCCGGGCACGTCGACGCACGGGCAGGGCAATCCAAGTTTTGCTTGGTTTAGCCGCGAAAACCGCCCATCGTCTAACCACTACCGGTGGCGAAGAAGAGGTTTCAATCGAGGTGCTACAACCGGCAGACCTGGTGCGGGTGCGGCCGGGCGAGAAGATTCCGCTGGACGGAAGGATCGCCGAAGGAGCGAGCTCGGTGGATGAATCAATGATAACGGGCGAGCCAATGCCAATTGAAAGAAAAGTCGGCGATCAAGTAATCGGCGCAACCGTGAATCAGACCGGCAGCTTTGTAATGCGGGTTGAGAAAACGGGGTCAGAGACGGTTCTCTCTCAGATCGTAGAGATGGTTGCCGAGGCGCAACGTAGCCGGGCGCCGATTCAAAAGGTGGCGGATCAGGTTGCCGGGTATTTTGTTCCGGCTGTCATTGGAGCCTCGATGGTTACCGCATTGATTTGGGCCATTTGGGGTCCGCCGCCATCATTGGGATTTGCCGTGGTGAATGCGGTGGCCGTGCTGATCATTGCGTGTCCGTGTGCGCTCGGCTTGGCTACGCCGATGTCGATCATGGTCGGCGTCGGTCGCGGCGCTCGCGCCGGAATCCTAGTTAAGAACGCTGAGGCCCTGGAAACCGCGGAAAAGATTACTCATTTGATCGTAGACAAGACTGGCACCTTGACCGCCGGCAAGCCGCAGGTCACGGATCTGGTTGGTTTCGGCGGGGTCGGCGAAAAAGATTTACTGTCATTGGCGGCGGCAGTTGAGGTTCACAGCGAACATCCTTTAGCCAGAGCGGTTGTCGCTGAGGCGAATCAGAAGGGTATCCAGCTGAAAGCAGCCAAAGAATTCCTCTCGATCACCGGCGCCGGGCTGAAAGGAGTGGTGGATGGTAGCAGTGTGTTAGTCGGTAACCGGGAATTTTTACTCGGTAACCGAGTTAGCCTGCCAACAGAATTAACCATTAAAGCGGATGAGCTCAGCGAGGCTGCGCGGAGTGTGATCTGGGTAGCGAGCGATGGCCGGGCTATCGGCATAATCGGTGTGGCCGATCCGGTTAAAGACACGACCGCGAGCGCAATCCAGCAGCTCCATGATATGGGAGTCAAGATCGTGATGGCGACCGGGGATAATCCACGCACGGCTCAGGCGGTTGCTGACCGGTTACACATCGATGAAGTGCGAGCCGGCCTTAAACCAGAAGATAAACAACGGCTAGTGCAGGAGTTAAAGGCAAAAGGCGCTAAGGTGGCGATGGCGGGCGATGGAATCAATGACGCGCCGGCGTTGGCCGCGGCGGATGTGGGTATCGCAATGGGGACCGGTACCGATGTGGCTATCCAAAGCGCGGGTATCACTCTGCTAAGGGGAGATCTCAATGGGATAGCGAAAGCATTACTCCTGAGTAAGCAAGTGATGCGCAATATTCGCCAGAATTTGTTCTTCGCCTTTATCTACAACCTGCTTGGGGTGCCGATCGCAGCCGGGGTTCTCTATCCGTTCTTCGGGATCTTGCTCAGTCCTGTCATTGCTGGTGCGGCGATGTCTTTTAGCTCGGTATCGGTCGTGGGCAATGCGCTCCGGATCAATAGGGTGAGGCTGTAGAGGGCGCGGTTCCGCGAAGAGGAATAGCCGCGAAAAGGCGCAAAAAGCTCAAAAAAACTGAATCATAAGACGACGGTAGTGCGGTAGCGATCGACGAGGAAAGTTCCAATCGATCCGCGGCGCCGCAGTGAAGGTCTGTTTACCAAAGTCTTCCTTTTTGTGCGTTTTGCGCCTTTTTGCGGCTATTCCAGTCTTCGTCTTACCTTTGCGGCTTTGCGTGAGATTTTTTTCCGCTCCTCATCCCTGCGAGCCTTACTCAAACCCGGGCGGCCTCAAGTTCACAAACCCTGATGCGTTTTGGTACGCACGAGCAAACGCCAAGAGTTTCGGGTCTTGATAAAGGTTACCGAGGAACGTGAGACTGAGCGGGGTGCCAGGTCCGCCGATGCTGTCGTCGTCGCCAGTATCGATCGCAGGCGGTTTGGGTGCATCTTGGCCTCGAATGCCATTTGGGACGATGACGGCGGGATGTCCTGTCAGGTTCGTGATCGTTAGCTGCGTGGCCGACGATGATGGAACCACAATCACATCGACTTTGGAGTAGAGCTCGGCCATCGCGCGCATCAGCTCGGTTCGGGCCCGGTTGGCCTGGATATAATCAACCGCGGGAAAGAAACGGCTTACCCGGAAAAGATTGGGCCAGTCCTCGGAGCCTTGCTCTGTCAGAAGGGCGTCTCGTCCGCTTAGAGTCAAATCATCGAAGGCAGCCGCTGCTTCTGCCGTGAGCAGTTGGGCGATCGAGTCGACTGGAAAGTCAGGGAGCTCAACCGGCTGAAGGTCGATCCCCATTTTTTTGAGGCTTTCGATTGCGGCCACATCGTACTGGCGATCGTAATCGGCCCGGGCTCGAGCTGCAGCGCGATCCTCTTTTTGGCCTTCCCATTCCTTCAATTCCTCGGGGCTGGCTTCGTCCGGAGGAGTATCCTCTGGTTTCGGTGGTTCGAAGGCGCTCTTGGCATATCCGATCTTGAGTGAATGCCAATCGAACTTTGCGTCCCAAGCAAACGGAGCGGCATGAACGTTCAGGTCGGAGCCGTCCGGGCCGTAGATCGCTTGCATAACCAGTGCACAGTCTTCGACGGAGCGGCAAATCGGTCCGAGTTTATCCATGGTCCATGCCAAAGCCATTGCTCCCGTGCGGGGCACAAAGCCAAACGTCGGCCGGTAACCGCTCGTGCCGCAGCGGGTTGAAGGAGAAGAGATCGAACCGAGTGTCTCCGATCCGATAGCGAACGCGACGCATCCGGTTGCGGTGGCAGAGGCTGATCCCGCGGATGAACCGCTTGAACCTTGATCCGGGTTCCACGGGTTTCTGGTCCGGCCGCCGAACCATTTGTCGCCCATGGCCAGCGCGCCAAGGGTTAGTTTCGCGACCAGGATAGCGCCTGCTTCGTCCAGGCGTTTAACCACGGTGGCATCTACATCGATCGTTTGTTGCTCGAACCCGCCTGCGCCCCAGGTGGTTGGATAATGGCTAACCGCAAGCAGGTCCTTGGCGCCCCAAGGAATTCCGTGAAGTGGTCCGCGGTAGCGGCCGGCTGCGATTTCTCGATCGGCCTCCTTCGCCTGCGCGATGGCACGCTCGTCCGTAAGGGTAATGAGAAAATGAAGGCGCGAATCAAGGCGCTTGAGTCGGGCTAAATACATTTCTGTCAGGTCGACCGCCTTGATCTTTTGCCGCCTTAACAGCTCTCCCAGTTCTCGTACCGTCGAATAGGCGAGACGCTCGAGGTCTTTTGGGATTTCTGAATCCGCGATATTTGGCGCCTGGCTAATCGCTTTCTCCGTTCGTATGGGTTCCGGCTCGGTTGGGTATCGAGCGGTGAGAAGCGGGTCGAATCGATAAGCCGGAGGCACATCGTTCCGCAGGTTGAGTTTCCGAATGGTCTTTATTCCACGCAGCTGCTGATTGAGCTTTACCAGCATGTCTTTCTTCTGACCCGGCGTGATGGAGACTCCGGCCAGAAAGGCGGCCTCATCGATCATGGTGTCATCGATTTGCAACGTCGGATTTTGCGAAGCCAGCGCACAGAGAGCGCCGGCGAAGAAATTCGAGGTTACGCCAATACCGGCGCAAGCCGCGAGAAAAGCGCGTCGATTGGCGTGTCTAACGAGATTATTCATAAGTCCTGAAACCTGTTTTAGTTGGGAGGCGGCTCCCGCGAAAGAAGAAAAATCTCACGCAAAGTCGCAAAGCAGACTTCGCCCCATCTCCCCCTTTAGCTACGTCGGCCAAGGACGCAAAGGTAAAACGAAGACTGGAATAGCCGCAAAAGGCGCAAAAAGCACAAAAAGGGGAACTTGAAAATTTGGTAAACAGACCTTCACTGCGGCACTACGGACCGATCGGAACTTTGTGGGTCGATGGCTACCGCACTACCGTCGTCTCACGATTCAGTCTTTTTGAGTTTTTTGCGCCTTTTTGCGGCTATTTCTGGTTTCTCTCTTTCCTTGGCGTCTTTGCGGCCTTTTGCGTGAGATTTTTCAGTCTTGGCGTAGAGCTAACACCCAGGTATAGGAGACCGCCGTATAGTAAGCTGCTGAGTCTGGTGAATGAGTTTTCATTTTAAACTGTTGCCGAAGCCTAGTCACCGGCTGCTGGCTTGTGACGGCGGTGGGATGCGAGGGCTGATCAGTATCGAGGTGCTGGCTAAGGTCGAAAAGGAGCTGCGCAGCCTCACGGGCCGGCCATCGTTGGTCCTAGCTGATTTCTTTGATTACGTTGGAGGGACGAGTTGCGGTGCGATCATCGCCGCCTTGATCGCCATAGGTAAACCGATGGATGACATTCGGGCCTTCTTTGTCGCTTCTTGCCCGGACATGTTCCTCAAAGCTAGGCTTTGGGAGAGGTGGCACTCGAAGTTTCGCGAAGATGCGCTTTCCGCCCGCCTGCGCGTACTATTCGGCGACGTCAAATTGGGGTCGGACGACCTCCGGACTTTGCTGATGCTGGTTCTATCGAACGCCAGCACTAACTCGCCTTGGCCGGTGTGCAATAACCCGGCAGCAACGTATAACGACCGGCGGCTGCCAGACTGTAACTTGGAATTGCCATTGTGGCAGTTGGTCCGAGCGAGCACCGCTGCTCCAACTTACTTTCCACCGGAAGTGATCAATGTTGGGAAACGACCGTTTGTCTTTGTGGACGGCGCGATGACCATGTACCACAACCCAGCTTTCCAGCTTTTTTTGATGGCAACCGCTGATGTTTACCGGTTGGGTTGGGAGGTCGGAGCCGAACGACTCCTCTTGATCTCCGTCGGCAGCGGCAACAGCACCGGCACGGAGGCGCACCTGAGCCCGCAGGAAATGAATATCCTCTATCACGCCAGCCGGGTGCCGGCTGCACTCTTGGCGGCGGCTCAACAAGAACAAGATTTTCTCTGCCGCATCTTTGGCGAGACCTTGGAAGGTGAACGTCTGGATTCGGAAATCGGAGATATGAAAGGTCACGGTATCCGCGGTAGCCCGAAGTTATTCAGCTATGCGCGATATAATGCCGAGCTTTCCCGAGCAGGGCTAGATTGGCTGGGTTTATCTAATGTTAATCCAGCCCATGTACATCCTATGGATGCAATCGAGTTTTTGGATGAAGTTCAGCAAATCGGAATTGCGTTAGCGGAAAGGAAAGTGAAACCGGAACATTTTGCGCCGTTCATTACGGAGGAAATCAAACCGCAGATGGACGCAGATTTACGCAGATAAAAGCCAACCGTGAATGGACGCGAATTGAAGCGCGGATGGACACGAATGAAACGCAAATTTTACCACAGAGACCACCGAGGAAACCGCGGATAGGCAAGAGAATAAAAACAGAGATCTCAACCGCAGATGGACGCAGATTTACGCAGATAAAAACCAACCACGAATGGACGCGAATTGAAGCGCGGATGGACACGAATGAAACGCAAATTTTACCACAGGAGACACAGAGTGCTCAGAGAAAGGACTTTTATAGAAACGGTTACTAGTCTCTACGGACCCTCTGCCCCTGTGCTGAATTTTAGTTCTTATTCGCGTATATTCGTGTCCATTCGCGGTTGGTTTTAATCTGCGTTCATCTGCGGTTCGCTTTTGTCTTCGTGGCCTTTGTGATCTTCTGTATAAGCTGTTAGGTTTGTTAACAAATTCGCGTGAAGACTATCTACATCCTGAATGGTCCGAATCTGAATCTGCTGGGTAGCCGTGAACCCGAGATTTACGGGAAAACGACGTTGGCTGAGATCGAGCAGTCGTGCCGGGATTTTGGGTCGAAACATGGGCTGGAGATCGAGTTTCTGCAGAGCAATCACGAAGGTCAGCTGATTGATTGGATTCAGGATGCCGGGAAAAAGAGTCAAGGGATTCTGATTAATCCGGGCGCCTACACCCATACGTCGATTGCGATCCGGGATGCGTTAAGCGCCGTCCAGGTTCCGGTGATAGAAATCCATTTATCGAATATTCACCGGCGGGAACCGTTCCGGCATCGTTCTTATGTTTCGCAAGTGGCAACCGGTGTGATCTGCGGGTTGGGGCCTGCAGGATATGTGCTGGGGTTGCAAGCGTTGGTGGGCCTGGTCGCGTGAGCGAGACGCAGCGCGAAAGTAATCAGTGAATCAGTATTCAGTGCGGGAACGGCTCCGCCGGTTTCCGAACTGATTACTGACCTACTGATTACTGATTACTTTCGCGCGACCTCTCAGCACCTACTTTGACCGGCTACTATTCCCGAAACAGAGATTCCTCAATGCGCAGGTCGCAGGTCATGAGCTCGGGGACATCGGGTTCGAGAGGAGCTTTGCGGACGAACTCGCCATCGGTTTGTTCGGTAAACGCGGATTGCCCGGCACTGAGGCTGAACCGTCTGAGCGGCTGGTCAGTTTCGCGATTCACGAGGGTGAGCTCGAGGGGTAACTGAACCGGAATCTTGGGATGCAGCGAGGGATACAGAGCGGTCGCTCGATAGCGAAGTCCGGCTACCAATTCTCGCGATGAAAGCGAGCGGAAGGGTAACTGCCTTCCGTTAATGTAAACGGCAAAGTTACGATATGCGTCGGTGGTAAGGGCAAACTCTAACCGGGCGATCGAGGTATCGACAAACCGGCTGGTGGTGCTTCCATCAATCGGGGTGTCCGACAGGAGCGGCCAAGATTCTAACGCGTGTCTCACGGTTAGCCCCTCAAAGGTCAATAGCGGGGCAAATCGCCATTCCCAAATCTGGCGGAAGATGGCGGGATCGAAAGCGAAACCGAACTGCGCCAGATCGGTGAGCACGTCGGTGAGATCCATCCAGAGCGGGGTTGGCAGAAAGTATCGATCGTGCAGATTATCTCCCCAATCCTTCAAACTTGTCTGGTAAGGCCTCTCGAGAAGATAAGCCAGCAGCGCCCGGAACAAGAGAGCAACAGCGGCGATCCATTCCGACTTCGGTAAGCTTTCAACCGCCCTGAACTCGATGAGTCCCATAAATCCAATAGGCGGACTCCAGAACTTATCAAAACTGATTTCGCTCCGGTGCGGGTTCCCGCTGCTGTCGGTATGGAGATGGCGCACAATTTCGCTGATTGCCCCCCGTTGATCTCCAGGAGATAGTTTCTCGAGTTGGCGATAAGCGAGTTCTAGATCGAGCAGTCCTTGACCACTCTCGTCCGGCCGAGGGGCCTGTGCGGACGGCCCAACGTATGCGCCGGTAAACAAATAGGATAGGGACGGATGACGCTGCCAGTAACGCAAAATCGAAGCGAGCCAACCAGGTCGAGAGAACCAGGGGTTCCGTTCCAGCGTGATCCCGCCAAACACAACATGGTTTCCGCCTCCGGTTCCGAAAATCGTGCTGCTCTCCTTATGGGCTCGTAACCCGATGGAGGAAGCAATCCTCGACAATTGCTCGACCCAGCCTCGATACTCCTGCCAGGAGGAGCACGCCGGCAGATTGACCTCCAGTACACCGGGATCCGCAGAGAAGACCAAGTGTGACCAACCAGGCGGAGCGTCGATTGGCGAATAACCCTGCCAATTTACGGAAACAGTTTGGAGGAGCGCCGAGCAGACGCGGATCAACTGTTCGAAAGGAGCGGCCAATAGGGGTGGAAGAAATAAATCGACATGATCTAAAGCCAGGTCGATCACCATTGCTCGGCGTAGGGCTTCCGGAGGCAAGTCCTGTATCGGCAGGCGGAGACCGCTCGGTCCTTCGGCTGCGGTGAGATCGAGCCTGCGGAGATTCCATTTGTCCGTCCGCCAGCGATCCTCCTGATGATCGAGCGGCAAAACCCACACCGGCTTTTTTGGTTCTTTCGGGTCAACCGCTTTCATCCAGCGATCTTCCAGACCGAGCTTTTGGACAACGCCGTCCCGGAACTGTTTGGCGAGACGTTCATCCGGCTTATTGTCCCGATTTTCGTCGGAGAGCTCGAACGGCTTTTCCGGGCGCAGAACATGCAGCGCCCAGCGAGGATTCACTTCGCCAGGGTAAAGTTTCCCTGGAGTATAGAGCAGGAGCGAGCCTGGCCAGACCTCTTTCTCGACGGCTCGAGCAAAGCCGTAGGCGTAAAGCAGTTTGGTAGGACCAACCGCTGCGAAATTCCACTCCGGTCCTTCCGGATCTTCGGGTACATAAGTGGGTTCACCGCCCATGGTGAGCAGCACGCTCTTGGTTTGCAGGACCTGTTCAACGTGGCTGGCGACCGGGCGCAAATCTTCCTCCGTTACCAGACTGAGCTGAAGCCTTGATTCGAAGGTGCCAGGGACTTTTTCCTGTCCGAAGTAGCTGCCTTCGATTGGGGCTACATCGGCTAACGAGACTCCGACCGCGGTAGGAAGAAATCGATGATCACAAAAGGTGCCGTTCGTTGGATCGATGCCGACCCAGCCGGCGCCCGGTAGGAACACTTCGATCCAAGCATGGAGAAAACTATCAGGGCGGCGCTCAGGAACATCGATTTGGAAATCGCACAGGAATCCGCTGACCAACCGTACTGCCAGGCCGTGTTTCCGCATGATGGTCGCACAGAGGAGGGCGGTATCCCGGCACGCACCAGATCGGAGCTCCAGCGTTTTCGATGGTAGCCGAGCATCGCCTTCATCGCGAACCTCGTAGGCGATCTCGTTGTGTAGGATTTGTGCGAGCTCGACTAACGCCTCAATCGTGTCGCGTTTGTTGCCAAAGCGCCACAGATCGTCAGGATCGAAATCCTCTTCGGGTTTTACGGTTAGAAAGGGTTGTAAGACTTTGGCTTCCTCGGCCGCATATTCGAAAGGGATTTCAGTTGCGCGCGGCGCCAGGAGAAAATGAAACGGATTCTTTGGCCAGAGCTCCACTTCGAGCCGGCTGCGGATCTCCAAGGTATCGGCCGGTTGCGGGAAAAAACAATTTGCCACCAAGTTATCGAAAAGATCCCGGCGATATTGGACGTCAGCCGCAACGTTGATAAGCGTCTCCAGTCGATGGGTTACGATAGCCTGGTCGGTTCGCGGATAGAGACGGATTCGGTGAGGCGAAAAGCTGACCGGCTTTTCGTAGCTGTACCTCACACAGTTTTCGATTTGGACGCGCATGGTTAAGGAGGCGAAACGGTGAAAGGGCGAATGGGCGAAAGGGCGAATGGGCGAAAGGGCGAATGGGCGAAACGGCGTGTGGGCGTCTGGACACGTCTTCGGCGAAGCAACGAATGGGACCAATGGGACTTAAGGGACCTATGTGAGGATTCCTCTCGCTCTGTATCTACCCCTCCACGCGTAGCGATGCCGGCCTGCATACTCTCATTTGTCATTTGTGATTTGTCATTTGTCATTGGCGGAGCTTCAGGCGACGCCCGTGGCGGGCGGGGAGGTTTTCAGACGCCGTACTCGAACTCTGACCTTCATGGATTGGGTGCCGGCGCCTTTAAATGTGCCACGGACTGGGGCGGCATCGCTAGCGTCGCGTCCGAAGGAGACTGCGATGTGTTGCTCTCCGCACCAACAGTTATTAGTCGGATCCAAGGCAACCCAGGTTTGACCCGGGACTAGCGTTTCCACCCAGGCGTGGGTCGCCACCGAGCCGACTAACGCCGGTGAGCCGTTCCCAGTGTTGGCTGGCGGTGAGGTCTCGATGTAGCCGCAGACATAACGGGCGGGCAGCCCAGCGGTTCGAAGCACGCTGAGCATGATATGGGCAAAGTCTTGACATACTCCTTTTCGGGCTTTCCACACGAATCCGACATCGGTCGAAAATTTGGTCGAACCTTGTTCGTACTCGAAAGTTTCGTAGATGCTGCGGTTCAGTTCTTCCAGGCCCTCACGAACGATGGCGTTTCCGCGGAGATAGCGTCTCGCCCATTGAGTGGCATCGCGGCCGATTTTGACCATTTCGGTCGGCTGCAAATAATCGAACGAGAAAGGCAGGGTCGAACTGAGGATCTGCCTGGATTCTTGAACGCTAAGCTCCAAGCTCTGCTCCGGGAGAGTTAACCGGGTTGTGCTCACTACGGCCTCACTCTCGATAACCAGGCGGGAGTGCCGGAACGGCAGAGAAATAACCGACACCTGATTTCCGAAATAATCTTCGTAGTCAGAAGGAGTAACGGTCGGCTCCAGAGTCAAGGTGTGGCGTTTGACGGCTTGGTCCCGCCGATTGAGCGGTTTTAACCGCAACTCGAGGTACGCTTCCGCGACCGGCGCCGTGTAATGATAATCGGTAACGTGAGAAACGCGGAAAAGCATGCCCTGGACCGTTGATATGCCATGCGGTGGGAGGAACGCAAGCGAAGCGAATGGGCGCACCGGCGAGTAGGTGTGCCCGCGAGAGGGCGGTCTGCGGTTGCCACGAAGTGGCTAGACAGAATAGCCCAGTGCTTTAGCCCTGGGTCAGGTTTGGAAAAAATCGCCCTGAAAGGGCGCCCGAAATGTTATTTGGGGCCGACGTTTGTTTCGCCCTCCAGGCATCGCGTTTAAACCTTGGGTTGGCGAACGCAATGGACGCAAACAGCCTCTTGGTCGGGCGCCCCTTCAGCACCCCAAACCCGCTACGCGGGTCCAATTCGGACTTGGCGCAGTACTCCAACACTCCCGCACTCCATCACTCCGCGCGGCCCGATTCGAGGACGAGGACGACGACGAGCACGAGCACGAACGCCGAACGCCGAACGCCGAACGCCAAACGCCAAACGCGAAGCGCGAAGCGCGAAGCGCCTGGTGAGGGCGAACTGGTTGGCCAGCACACCCAGGGCTAAAGCCCTGGGCTATTCTGTTTAGCCACTTCGTGGCACCGACCGCTTGTCACCACAAAGACACAAAGGACACGAAGCTAAAACCAGAAACTATATAAAAACCCTTTGGGCCTCTGTCTTTGTGTCCTTGGCCGACGAAGCCTTCTCGCTTGCAGTAACCATGCTGAACGCGTTGGCGAAGTCTGGTTTGTGGCGAATTAGTCCTCCGTGTTCTCTGTGTCTATATGGTGAATCTCTTACTAACCGCCTGGCGCCGTATGGTGATGGTAGTTGCTGACGCAGGTAGTAAAAAGCCGAAAAGCCTTGACTGACAATTGGGAAGCTGATAGCCAAAACGGCTACCTAGAAAGACTTCTATCCAGGTAGTTAAGCCAGCCCGATCCCAGTCGCTCCCCGGCCTTTGCGAGATCGCGTTTGGTGGCTCCCACCATTAACGCGACTAGACGGCAGTCGATCGTGGATAGTCGTCTAATCAACAAAAACCTGCTCTGAAGATGAAGAAAAAACTAAAAGTAAAGAGAATGTGCCTGAGCCCGATGGTGATGGGGCTCAGTGTGATGTTAATGGCCGTTGGGGTGTCCGGGTTACAAGCCGGTCCATTTCTCGAAAATGAGGTGATCGACGTGATCTACGGTCTGCACTCACCTGTGGGAGTGGTTGTCTCCGCAAATAGCAAGTACATTTATGTTACGGAACAGGGAAATAATACGCTGGCAGTGATCGACGCACCAACCCATCAAATCATTGACAATGCGATTGGTGCCGGCACGCAGCCAGCCGGTGTGGTGCTTACGCCGAATGGGAAGACGCTTTACGTCGCGAGCCAAGGAGCGTTTTTCGGGTTCGCAACGAGCGATCTGATCACGACGCAAGGCTTCCCGAACTTAGCGCCAAATTTCGGGCTGGCGGTAAGTCCAAACGGGAAGAGCTTGTACGTGGTAGCTGATGCAACTCCCGGTCTAATCACGGTTTTTGACACCGCTGGCTAAGGCAAATTTGTGAAAAATATTGTCGTTGGAAACGGCGCAATCGACGTCGCTTTCACCCCAAATGGCAAGACGGCCTACGTGACGAACGCGAATGACGGTTCGGTATCTGTGATTGACGTGAAGACGAACTCCAATACGGGGTTATCGATCGGTGGGTTCGCCGCCCCCTTCGGGATTAACATCACGCCGGACGGCGATACTGCCTACGTGCTGAACTCTGACAGTGTCGGAGTGATCGATACCAAGACGAATATGTTGACCACTTCGATCAATCTTTCCCCTGACGGCAATGGTACAGGCTATTTTATGGGGATGACTCCAGATGGGAAATACTTGTATGTGCCGGTAGTCAAAACCGGTAGCAAAGGAAGCCTAGTCGTTATTAGCACGGTCACGAACATGGAAATCGTTCAGTCTCCGGTAGCCCAGCTTGGAGATTTGCCGACGGCGATTGCGATTTCGCCGGACGGCAAGCACGCTTATGTGACAGACATCGCTGACGGCACAGTGACGGTGATCGCTATCTCCGGTGGTTAGCTAGCGGCTTAGGGAAGTAATCAGTAATCAGTAATCAGTAATCAGTAATCAGTAATCAGTGATCAGATTTCAGTGATCAGATTTCAGCGGGTCGGAGAGACTTCGGACGTTTGCGAACTGATCATTGATTACTGTCAAGCTGATTCAAAAGCATGTCGACATCCAGTTAGCATCGATCGCTAAGCTAATGCTCCCAGTCGCTCCTCCTCTTCTTTGAGATCGGGTTGGGTAAGTCCGATCATAACGCGATAGAAGGTCATGGACTGGGGCTGGCCTGCTTGGAATCAACAAAGACCAGGTCTGAAAATGAACAAACCAGCTAGATTGAGGGGAGTACGCCTGACTCCAAAACCGCCTATGTGCTGAACACGGACAGCGTCTCGGTGATCGATACCAAAACGAATGCTGTGATCGGCGCGGCAATCGATCTTTCCCAATATGGCACCCGGTACAGGTTATTTCATGGCGCTGACTCCGGATAGCAAATACTTGTATGTGCCGGTGAACAACTTCCCTAATAGTCCGGGGGCGTTAGTCGTTATTAACACTGGTACAAACCTGGTTACGCTTCCGGCTCCGGCGGCCCAGCTTGGAGATGAACCAACAGCGATCGCGATTTCGCCGGACAGCAAACGAGCGTATGTGACGGACATGGCGGATAGCACAGTGACGGTGATTGCTATCTCGGGCGGTTAGTGTGATGGAGTAATGGAGTAATGGAGTAATGGAGTGTTGGGGCGAGTGTTTGAAGCGTGGGAGTCGAAGCGCTTCGCATGTCGCTCCATGCGGAATCGATCGCGAGCGGCTCAGGGGCAAAACGACGAGTGAGCGAAAGGGCGTCGGTAGGGCGAAAACCCGACTTCGCAAGGCCTACGTCGCGGCTCAAATCCGGCGCGGATAGGCGTTCGTCTGAATGGTCCGTCACGAGCGCCGCCGAGACCCGCCGCCGCTACGCTTTGGCGCGGCCCTGTTATTCGGCTTATCATGCCCCGAGATAGGCCGCGACGTAGGCTTTGCGAAGTCGGGTTTTCGCCCTACCGCCCGTTCACCTGACGTCGCTACGCGCCTGCGCGCTTCCGGATAATTTCGCGGATGGCTTCCAAGGCCACCGGATCTTCCAAGGTGCTCAGGTCGCCGGTTTCCCTGCCTTCGGCGGCGGCCAGAATTGCTCGCCGCAGAATTTTGCCTGACCTGGTCTTAGGCAGAGCGCGGATAATATGGATCGCTGCGGGTCGGGAGAAAGCCCCTAGATTAGACACCACGACTGATTCGATCTCTTTCTGCAAACGGGACTGGCTTTCCGCGTCCGGCAGATCCTGTTTGGCAACAACAAAACAATGAACGGCTTGTCCCTTGAGCTCGTCCTTGGCGCCGACGGCCGCTGCTTCGGCAACCTGTGGATGCGAACAGATGGTCTCCTCGATTTCCCGGGTTCCTAATCTGTGGCCGGCGACGTTGATGACGTCGTCCGAACGTCCCAGGATAAAGAAATAACCGTCTTCGTCCTGAATGGCATAATCGAAAGTCGAGTAAAGGCAGACCTCGGAAAACCGGCCGCAATAATGGTTAGAGAATAGATCGTCACCTTTCCAGACGGTTGGCATGCACCCTGGCGGCAGGGGCAGCCCTAAGGCCAGGATCCCTTTCTCATTCCGTGGCAACGTCTGGCCGGTGATTGGGTCGACGATTCTGGCGTCATAGCCCGGCATGGCGATGCCTGGGGAACCCGGTTTGATTTTTGGGGGCTCGATATTGGGCAAGAGAGCCAGGACCGGCCATCCAGTCTCGGTCTGCCAATAATTATCGATTACTGGGATCCCGAGGGCTTCACTGATCCAGGACCAGGTAGGTTCATCCAGCGGTTCCCCAGCCAGATAAAGGCGTTCCAGACAGCGGGTGTCATATTTCTTTAGCAACGCCGGATCTTGCCTCTTCAGGGTCCGGATAGCGGTTGGCGAGGTGAACATGACTGAAGCGCGGAACCGTTCCACGATCTTCCACCAGATGCCGCCATCCGGCCTGATGGGCAGACCCTCGTATATGATGGTGGTCATTCCATGGATTAGCGGTCCATAGACGCCATAGGAATGTCCCACTGCCCAACCGACGTCGGCAGCGGTGAACATGACCTGTCCGGGTTCACCGGCAAACAGGTATCGCATTGTGGTTGCCAGAGCGACGGCATAGCCCCCGGTGTCGCGCTGTATCCCTTTGGGCTTAGCGGTCGTGCCGGAGGTATACAGGAGATAGCTGGTTTCCGTGGAATCTAACCATTCCACCGGGACGACCTCTTTTTCGTGAGCTTTCCGAAGGGTCGCGTAATCGAAGTCGCGACCTTCATCCCATGGAATCTTCGGATCCAGACCACGGTTACAGACGAGGACACTTTTCGGTGGGAATTTAGCGAGAGCGACCGCCTCGTCGGCTAGCCGTTTAAGAGGAACCACTTTACCGCCTCGCAACCCGATATCCGCCGTGATCAAGACTGCAGCCTCGGCATCATCGATGCGGGTGGCTAAGCTGGCCGGCGCAAAACCGGCAAATACGACCGAGTGGATCACGCCAAGGCGGACACAAGCCAGCATGGCAAACGCCGCTTCAGGAATCATCGGCAAATAGATGACGGCTCGATCACCACGCCGGAGACCGAGCGACCGGAGAACACCGGCGAACGTGTTTACCTCCTCGTAAAGCTCTTGATATGTGTAGGTTCTCTCGGTTTCTACTTCTGTAGAAATAAAATGGAGAGCCGGTTGCGCGGCGCGAGCCGACAGATGCCGGTCTACCGCATTGTAACAAAGGTTGGTTTTGCCGCCGACGAACCAACGCGAAAAAGGCGGCCGGCTAAAGTCGCAGACCTGGTCGAACGGGTGCTCCCAATGGATGGCTATGGATTGTTCGCTCCAAAAGCTGTCGCGATCGGTTAATGCACGTTGGCAGAATTCCTTGGCTCGGAGACTAGCGCTCATTTGGGGGGATGGGGGAAGGATACAGGAGCTAGAAGCGAGAATCTAGGAGAAGCATGTCCTCGCCCTAGGCTCGGACAATGACAAATGACAGATGACAGATGACAAATTTGCGGCATCCGCATCCCGCCCGCCGCGAATATTTGTCATTTGGGATTTGTCATTTGTCATTCCGAGCCTCGGGCGAGGACGTCTCAGCCAAACAACGTCGGCTCGGGTTCGGAGATATGCTTTGGTGGGTCATGAAGTTCGGCGATGACGCATGCCGGCGACAGGGCTGGCAACTTTCTTGCGCGCTTTCAGCGCTGGACGCTCTTTTTTGCGACGTACCTAGGGCTCGCAGACTCACCCTAGGCTTTAATCTGGCAGCGCTTCGCGCCTCGAGAGCGATGTGATCGGCCCAACCGGCAACCTAAAACTTAAAACCTACAACTTATAACCTCTAACCGAATAGCGTCGGCTCGGGTTCGGAGATAATGCTTTGGTGAGTCAGGAAGTTGTCGGCGATGACAAAATGGACTTGTTCGATTTCTTCGAACAAACGATCGGTCAGGGCCACGAGTTCATCGGCTTGCAGCACCCGGCCGGGGCTCTCGTCCGATTCCAGGAAGAATGAGTACCAGTCCAGTCTTCGAATCTGGCGAACTAAATCTTGCAGAAAATTTAGCGCGACGCTGGCTTGGGCAGAATTCTTCGGGAGCGATTCGCTCAAGAGTGTGGTGCAGTGTTCGAGCGCATACATTACAGAGCGCGGCATCGCCGGATTTTGCCAAAGGAATTCAAGGACCGGCGCCGGCTCGGAGCGAGTCTGGTAGATGCGGCGATAGGCGTCGCGGCAACCGAGTAAGCGCAAAAAGACGGAAAGCTCAATATCCAGCGCGTGACGCGCTTCGTGCGCCCGGTGGACGGAGGAAGCGACACTGAAGGCGGCGTTACCGGTGGTGATCGCCCGTTCGACGTACATCCCAAGCTCACAAAAACGCCAGCCGTCATCGGCTAACATGGTCTGTTGGGCGGTAGCGAAAAACTGGGGGATATAAGCAAGAACTGCGTCCGAGATCCGGCGGGTAGTTCTTCGAGCCTCTGCTTCGGGTGCGTCCTGGTGAAGGCGCCGCCGCTGAAACTGGGCTCGGAGCAACGAAAGAACGGACCAAACTTCCGGACTAATCACTTCGCGAAGTGAACTCGCGTTAGCGAATGCGCGCCGGATCATCGTTGTTACCGAGCCGACTTGCTCCGGATCGAGCATCAGGTCGTAGCGTTCTTTAACACTGTTGATGCCGCGACGGCCGCGGCGCCCGGAGGTTTCCAAGGGAGGTAACAGCTGATTCCAGATCGGACGGTAGAGCTTGCGTTCCGCCAGGCTCAGCTCTTCCATCTCGATCGTCTCGATGTATTGGATCATTTTGGAGACGTGCATCGCCCGTTCGAGATAACGACCCAGCCAGTAGAAGCCCTCGGCGACCCGGCTAGTAACCTGGCGAGTCGGCAATATCCACGGGCGCCGAAAAGCCGGCGCCGCCATCTGCGCCGTCGGATGCGAACTTAGTACCCAGGTATCCTTTCCGCCGCCACCGTGTTCCGACTCGGTACGCCCCTTGGCCGATGAGGACAGACGAGTGAGCGCACCCGGAAAAACGTTGAAGGCGTTACCTTCACGCATGCCATAAACGATGTGGTCCTGAAGTCGTTCGACCTGTTTTCCTTTGACGGAGCAGAGCGTTCGCGCGGTGTCATCGACGGGTTGGGCCACATAAAGGTGGGGGGCCTTTCGCACTTCATTCTCGATCTCCTGGGCGCTTTTCTCGGACTGATGTAAAGCCAGGAAACACTCACCCGTGAGGGACCGAATCTGAAAAGACTCCAGGTTCTCGAAGACCATTTCCCGTTGATCCAGATCCCCGAGCCAATAGGTCGTCAATGTCGGCAAGATGGGCCATTCTCCCAGATAAAAGCGGATAATGGCGCTGGCGAAATGTAACAGGCTCCGATCATCGGCTAGCTGGGCTCCGACAGCATTCACGAGAGTGACCGTCCCCTTGCGTAGACAGTGAACTAGACCGGGCACCCCTAACCGGCTTTCGGTATCGAAGATCAATGGGTCCAGCCACGGATCAGCGACGCGCGAATAGACAACATCGACTCGTTCCAGGCCCGAAACCGTCTTAAGAAAGAGGCTGCCATCGAGAACCAGCAGGTCTTCACCTTGCACCAGGGGAATGCCCATTCTGCGGGCGAGAAAGCTATGCTCGGAGTAGACGGCACTCGTTACCCCGGGAGTAAGCAGGACCACCGCTGGATCAGCGAGGTTGGACATGGCCCGTAGCCCCATCAGAATTTCGGTCGGTAACTGAGCAACTGATTCCACGGGATGATGTTCGAACAAACCCGGGATGACTCTGGCCAATAGCCGCCGGTTCTGGATCATGTACGAAAGGCCCGAGGCGTGCCCAAAATAGTGGTTCTTGACCGTTAGCCGTCCCTCTGGGTCGCGGCAGATAGCCAGCCCGCTCAAATGGAGGTACGAACCCTGGGGAGGGCGCAAGCCAACGGCACTGCGGTGGTAATGGGGGCTCCCCAGCACCAGCGGAATAGGAATTGCGCCCTGGCGGAGGATTTCACGTTGCCCGTAGACATCCTGTAAAAACAGCTCAAAAGCGCGAATCCGTTGTTCGAAACCTTTCTGCAGCAACTCCCACTCGTCCGGAAGGAAAACGTGAGGGAGCAGGTCGGAGAACCAGGTGTTTTGCCGGTTGGATTTGGAACCCTCAAAGGAGACAGCCAGTTCGCGCAGGGTCGCCTCCAGCCGTTCCTCGAGCTCCTTTAAGTCGGCAGGCGAATAGTAACGCTCGAGGTGTTCCAGCAACGGCTGGTACTGCTTCCGCGGCCGTCCGCGAGAGTCGAGAATTTCGTGCCATGGTCGAGCGTGAGTTTGCAAGGATAGAGCGAGGGTATGGGAGGAGTTCAAGGAGTTCAAGGAGTTCGGTAGGGCGAATGGGCGTGTCGGCGTGTCGGCGTGTCGGCGTATGGGCGTGTCGGCGTGTCGGCGTGTCGGGGTGTCGGCGTGTCGGGGTGTCGGGGTGTCGGGGTGTCGGGGTGTCGGCGTGCAAGTGGACAAAGTGGACTGAGTGGACGGGGTGGACCGCCGTAGTGGTCTGTCTCCGGTTCGCGCCACTTTGTCCACTAGGTCTACTCTGTCCACTTGCGCGCCCCATACGCCCATAGGCCCCATACGCCCATAGGCCCCATACGCCCATACGCCGACACGCCCATACGCGTTGCCAGGGCTTGCCAATTTCCGATTTGCGCGACATTCTTTGCTTATAACCGTGGATCCTTTAATAGGACCGTTGAGCAGAACCCCCTAAATGAAGAGGGCCGCACTCCGTGCGGCCTTTGTTGTCTTCAGATCCCTTTATGCAGCACATCTATTCCGACCCGACCTTCCAATTGGCCTGCGACCAATTCATGCAGTTGGCCAATTACATCAATATCCCTCCGTCCCTCCAGGATCGGCTCATGTTTCCGAAGCGGTCCATCACCGTCGCAGTGCCTGTCCGGATGGATGACGGTTCCGTACGCGTGTTCGAAGGGTACCGGGTGCAACACCATCTTTCGATGGGACCCACGAAAGGCGGGACTCGGTTTTCGACGTCAGTGACGATTGGGGAGGTCGCTGCCTTGGCCATGTGGATGAGCTGGAAGTGTGCTTTAGCCGGGCTCCCGTATGGAGGAGCCAAGGGTGGGGTATCGTGCGATCCGCGGTCCTTGAGTCCAGGGGAACTGGAGCGACTTTCCCGGCGCTATATGCAGGAGATGATCCCCTTTATCGGGCCCAAAACAGACATCATGGGCCCGGACATGGGTACCAACGAGAAGGTAATGGCCTGGTTTATGGACACCTACTCCTCCCATCAGGGGTATACGGTCCCGGAAATCGTAACCGGAAAGCCCTTGAGTGTAGGCGGTACTTACGGCCGGCGAGAATCGACCGGGCGCGGGGTCGTCTATTTAATAGAAAGAGCCGCCCACCTCATTAATCTGAAATTGTTGGGTGGAACCGCGGTGATCCAGGGGTTCGGCAACGTTGGATCGATTGCCGCCCTAGGTCTGGCCTACAAAAATGGGATGAAAGTCATTGCGGTCAGCGACGTATCCGGCGCTTACCGGAATGAAAACGGGATTGACGTACGGGCAGCGGAAAAGTATGCGGCCCAACACGGATCGTTACAGGGGTATCCAGAAGCAGAGAGTTTTTCACCCGATGAATTGCTAACCATCCCTTGCGATGTCCTCGTGCCGGCGGCAATCAGCGGCGTGATTAACGGCAAAAACGCGGAGCAGATCCGCTGTCGGATCCTGGCCGAAGCAGCCAACGGCCCCACAACCGTTGAGGCGGACAAGATATTTTTCGAGCGTTGGCAAGAAACTTTCGTGATTCCCGATATCCTATGCAACGCGGGCGGCGTAATAGTGTCTTACTTTGAATGGGTCCAAAGCTTGCAGAGTTTCTTCTGGAGGGAGACGGAGGTGGTCGATCGGTTGTTTCGGGTATTGGAGCAATCTTTTACGGCGGTCATCAAACGCGCGAAGGAAGAGAAGATTCCGCATCGGATCGCCGCCCTGGCAATCGGGGTCGAGAAAGTGATGCGGGCTCGAACCGACCGAGGGCTGTTCCCCTAAGCTACGAGTTGGCGGTTAGCGGTTGGCGGTTTACAGTCTGCGGTTCACCGTTGGCTGTTATCAGTCCTAGGTACGTGGGCGTGCTTCGGGCTAGCTGACTTGATGAGACTTGTATCACCTATAAGACTATGGTTGTACGACGCCGGCCCTTCGCGCGGTCATGGCCGATTGACGAACCGCCAACCGACAACCGCTAACCGCGTCCTCCATTGAACCGAACACTTAATTAGCGATGCAGATTCCAACCATTGAGACAAAGGAAGTCGCCAAACCAGCTAGCTCGGTTTGGTTTAAAGAGGCCATCATTTATCAGCTGCACATTAAGACCTTTTGCGACGCCAATAACGACGGAATTGGGGATTTTCAGGGACTCCTGAGCAAGCTGGATTACCTGAAGAACCTGGGGGTATCGGCGATCTGGTTGCTGCCGTTCTATCCGTCGCCCTTGAAGGATGATGGTTACGACATTGCGGACTACTACAACGTCAATCCGTCGTACGGGACGTTGGACGATTTTCGCCAATTCTTGGATGCGGCCCATGGCGCCGGGCTGCGCGTGATCACCGAGCTGGTTTTAAATCACACCAGCGATCAGCATATCTGGTTTCAACGGTCGCGCCGAGCTGTGCCTGGTGACCCGTGGCGGGATTACTATGTCTGGTCGGATGACCCGCAGAAGTATAGCGAGGCTCGGATCATCTTTAAGGACACCGAGTCGAGCAACTGGACGTTCGATCCGGTGGCCGGTTCTTATTTCTGGCACCGGTTTTATTCGCATCAACCTGACCTCAACTATGACAATCCGGAGGTCAAAGCCGCCATGTTTAACGCGGTCGACTTTTGGCTCGATATGGGGGTCGACGGGCTACGCTTAGATGCGGTTCCTTATCTTTTCGAGCGGGAAGGGACAAGCTGCGAGAATTTGCCGGAGACGCATGCTTATCTCCAAGAAGTACGGGATCACATCGACCAGAAGTACCAGAATCGCATGTTGCTGGCGGAAGCGAACCAGTGGCCGGACGATGCGGTTGCCTACTTTGGGAAAGGAAACGAGTGCCACATGGCGTTCAATTTTCCCATTATGCCTAGGATCTACATGTCTTTGCACATGGAAGATCGCTATCCCATTGTCGACATTCTAGACCAGACGCCTAGCATTCCGGACAACTGCCAATGGGCGATCTTTCTTCGTAACCATGATGAACTGACCCTGGAGATGGTCACGGAGGAGGAGCGGGATTTTATGTACCGGGTTTACGCTCGCGATTCGCGGGCTCGCTTGAATTTAGGGATTCGTCGCCGGTTAGCTCCGCTACTGAACAATAACCGGAAAAAGTTGGAATTGATCCATGGCGTGCTCCTGTCGATGCCGGGAAGCCCGATCCTCTATTACGGCGATGAGATCGGGATGGGGGACAACATCTATTTAGGCGACCGGAACGGAGTGCGCACACCGATGCAATGGAGTGCAGACAAGAACGCGGGCTTTTCGCGAGCGAATCCGCACTCGTTGTATCTGCCGGTAAACATTGATCCGGAGTTCCATTACGAAGCGATCAACGCAGAAGTTCAGGAAACGAATCTGTCCTCGTTTCTGTGGTGGATGCGCCGGATCATCGCGATTCGCAAACGGTTCCCCGCGCTGGGGTCCGGGGATTTTCAGATGTTAGCACCCGCTAACAATAAAGTCCTCACTTTTACCCGCACTTATGAAACCCAAACCGTGCTGGTGGTAATTAATCTTTCCCGGTTTTCTCAGGCGGTGGAATTGGATTTAAAGCCTTGGATCGGCTGGACACCTGAGGACGCCTTTGGTCATGGGCGGTTCCCGGTGATCAAGGATGCGCTTTATCCGATTACGTTGGGTCCAAACACGTTCTTCTGGCTTCTATTAGTGCCGCCGGATGTCGGGACGGCCGAAGGCGAACTGGTTTTGCCAACCATCAGCTTCGACGGCACACCGGCTTGGTGGCAAACCAATGCTGGAACGCGCTTTTTGGAACGCGACCTGACCTCCTACATGCGGCGATGCCGTTGGTATCGCAGCAAGGCGCGCGACATTATCAGTGTTAACCTGATGGATACCATCGATTTTCCCCAGGTCGACCGGACGCAACTGTTAGTCATTGCGGTTAACTTCTCCGAAGGAGCGCGCGATCTTTATTGTCTCCCGATGAAGCTGGTATCCGGAGACGAAGCGCGAGCCGTCGAGGTGGAATATCCCGCGGCAGTAATCGCGAGAGTCGGAAATCAAGGAGACCTGTTAGTCGATGCGATTGCTTCCGAAACGTTCCAAGCTGCCTTGTTGGATCTGATGGCGGGCAACACCATCGTTGCGGGAAGGTCCGGGCGTTTGGTGCCGGCTCAGTCAAAAGGGTTGCATGATCTGCTAGCCCAGGGACGCCCCACTTCGTCCAGAGCGTTAAAAGTAGAGCAGAGCAATAGCTCGATTATCTTTGGCGAACAGATTTACCTGAAGTTATTCCGAAAACTCGATGAAGGGCTGAACCCGGATCTCGAGGTTACTAAGCAGCTCAGCGAGCGATGCGGGTTCGAACACGTGCCGACGTATTTGGGCGATGTTCAATATTTGTGCCGCGGCCAGGAGCCGGCTGCGGTGGTGATGGCTCAAGGGTTCACCAGTAACGAGCAGGATGGCTGGTCCCAAACGCTGGCAGCGGTTGACCGTTATTTTGATCGGGTGCTGGCGGATCCGAGTTTAGAGGCGCCACCTAACGCAACCTGGTGGGATGCGATTCTGGATCCATATTTAACCTTGATCGAGGGCGTTCACCTAGAGGCGGTGCGTTTGCTTGGGCAGCGGACAGCGGAGATGCATTTGGCGCTGGCTTCCGATCAGGAGTCGCCTGATTTCCGGCCTGAGCCTTTTTCTTTGCAGCATCAGCGCTCCGTGTATCAATCGATTCGTACCGACACCAAACACACGCTTGCGCTTTTAACCCGTCAGTTGGGAACTTTGGAGGAGTACCCCAGAGCGTTGGCAGACGAGGTCTTGCAACGAGCAGACATTTTGACTAGTTCCCATGAATACCTCATTGAGGATACGATCCAGACTTCAAAGATCCGTATCCATGGTGATTACCATCTGGGTCAGGTCCTCTATACCGGAAAAGACTACGTGATTCTGGATTTCGAAGGAGAGCCGGCCCGGGCGCTGGGAGAACGCCGGCTGAAACGCTCCGCCCTGATCGATGTGGCCGGAATGTTCCGCTCGTTCCATTACGCGGCTCACTATGGACTGCTGGAGTCGCGCACTGTTCGAGTGCAGGATCGCGAGACCCTAGGCGCGTTTGCCGACATATGGGCGACGCGTGCCACTCAAGTATTCCTGAATGCTTACTTGGAGACAGCCGGTACGGCATCCTTTGTGCCAGCAGATCGAACCGACCTACGGTTGCTGCTACGCAGTTATGCAATTCTGAAAGCGATGTATGAATTGCGGTATGAGTTGAATAATCGCCCGAAGTGGGCAGCGATCCCTTTGAGAGGGCTTTTGCAGCTTTCGGCGAAGAAAGCGCCGGCCAGCCTGGTGACGGCGTGAGCGGTGCGTATCGGCGTATCGGCGTGTGGGCGTATGGGCGCGCAGGTGGACAAGTAGACGTAGTGGACTGAGTGGACGGGGTGGACCGCCGTAGTGCTCTGTCTCCGGTTCGCTCCACTTTGTCCGCTAGGTCTACTCTGTCCACTACGTCCACTTACACCACCGCACCCGCACCACCGCTTGCCGAACTGCCGATCCCGGTTTTTCTTCAATGACGGCTTGCAGCGAATGCGCCGCTCCGCTGATGCGAATTGTTAGAGAGCCTCTTAAGGTACAAAAACTTGTGTCCAAACTCCCACGACCCGTGGTTCTGGTGCCGACCATGGGCGCTCTGCATGAAGGGCATCTGGCGCTGGTCCGGCGCGCGCGCAAGCTTGCCCGAACCAAAGGGACGGTGGTGGCGAGCCTCTTTGTAAATCCGACGCAATTTGGGCCGACTGAGGATCTAGCCCGGTATCCGCAGCCATTTGAACGCGACTGCTCGCTTCTCCGAAAGGAAGGCTGCGACGTCCTTTTCGCTCCGCCAACGGCGGACATGTACTATCCTGACCGATCGATTTCGGTGATCGAGACCAAGCTTTCTAGCGTGATGTGCGGCGCGTCACGGCCCGGGCACTTCGATGGGGTTTGTCTGGTGGTCAGCAAACTATTTCACCTCGTCCAACCCGATATCGCGGTGTTTGGAGAAAAAGACTTCCAGCAATTAGCGATCCTGCGACGAATGGTGCGAGACCTAAATTTTCCGGTGGTGCTCGAAGCGCATCCGACGGTTCGGGAAGCGGATGGGCTGGCTATGAGCTCCAGGAACAGTTATCTGACGAAAGCAGAGCGGAGCCAAGCACCGATCATTCAGCAAACCTTTTTTCTAGCTGAGCAAAAGGTGCGGGCGGGAATGGCGTCTTCCGCTAAACTGACTAGCTGGATGAGACAGAAAATCCAAAGCGCTCCGCTAGCCAAGATCGATTACGTTACGGTGGTCGATCCAACCAGTCTGGAGCCGCTGCCGCTGTTGAAACCGCCTTTGCTTCTGGCCGCCGCGGTTTTCTTCGGAAAGACCAGACTGATTGATAACCGGTTAATCCAATGAAGCACTTTGACTTTGTGATCGTCGGGAGTGGGATTGCGGGTCTATCACTGGCTTTGAGGGTGGCGAAGTTCGGAACGGTGGCGATGGTGACCAAGCGAAATGTGACCGACTCCAACACGGCTTGGGCTCAAGGCGGCGTTGCGGCAGTGACGAGCGCGGAGGATTCCTTCGACCTGCACATTAAAGATACTTTGGTGGCCGGAGCCGGATTGTGCCATGAGGATGCGGTTCAGACAATTGTGACTGAAGGTCCGCCCGCCATTCGCGACCTCATTGAGCTCGGGGTTCACTTCGACGAACGGGTATTAGAAGATGGACATCGCGAATTGGATCTCGGCAAAGAAGGCGGCCATTCTAAGCGCCGGGTGCTGCATTATCACGACACGACTGGGCGCGAAATTGAGCAACGGCTGGTAGCCGCGGTGGAAGCGACTTCGGAAATCGTGGTGTTACAGAACCATATGGCGATCGACCTGATCACCACGGGCAAGCTGGGTTATACCACGGAAGATCGAGTCGTCGGTATCTACGTGCTCGATGAAGATACGGGGGAGGTCACGGCGCTTCAGACTGATCGATTGATTTTGGCGACCGGCGGTTGCGGTAAAGTTTATCAATATACAACGAACCCAAACATAGCGACCGGGGACGGTGTGGCGATGGCTTGGCGAGCGGGAGCAGCGATTGCCAATATGGAATTTATACAGTTTCATCCAACGTGTCTTTATCATCCGGAGGCGCGCTCTTTCCTGATCACCGAGGCGGTCAGGGGCGAGGGCGGCAAACTGATCGATGTCAACGGCCGCGAGTTCATGAAGAAATACGATAGCCGGGGAGCCCTGGCTCCACGCGATATCGTAGCGCGCGCGATCGATGCGGAAATGAAACGGTCAGGCGCGCCCTGCATGTTCCTGGATATCACGCACAAGCCTGCCGACTTCATCAAGGAGCGTTTCCCTAACGTTTACGAGACCTGTTTGGGCTTGGGGATCGATATCACCAAACAACCGATCCCGATCGTTCCGTCCGCCCATTATCAATGTGGCGGCGTTAAAGCAGACCTGGACGGCGCCACCACGTTGCGCGGGCTATTCGCCATCGGAGAAGTTGCTAGCACCGGCTTGCACGGTGCAAACCGGTTGGCGAGCAACTCGCTTTTGGAAGCGTTAGTGCTCGCGAAACGGTGTGCGGCCGCGCTAGTGCGGCCGAAATACGCAAAATATCATCAAGAAATTCATTTACCGCCGTGGCGACTCGGGCATGCGCAAGATGTGGACGAATTGGTCGTGATCTATCACAACTGGGACGAGGTTCGCCGACTGATGTGGGACTACGTCGGGATCGTGAGAACCAGTAAACGCCTGCAACGAGCCAGCACCAGGTTGCGCAATCTTCAGCGAGAAATCCAAGAATTTTACTGGGACTTTAAGCTCACCACGGATCTTTTGGAGCTGCGCAATCTCTGTACAGTAGCGAGCCTGATCGTTGATTCCGCGCTGTCGCGAAGAGAAAGCCGCGGACTGCATTTCACTCTGGATTATCCGGCAGCCGATGACACCAATTATCTTCGGGACACGATTTTATTTCGCTACTAAGCAGCCTGAATCGCTGGCGCGGCGTTCGCCGCGCCAGCGATTCAGGCTATGGCAGCAGAGTGGCCCGGCTGACGCCGGGCCACTCTGCTGCGGCTCTGAGAGCCATTCTACGGAGGTTTTAGAGATTATTACTTTTGAAAGATTAGGCCGTTGGATGAACGCGGGCCCGTCCGTCTAACGACCCATAGCTGGGATGCCGAAAGAAAGCCGTAATGCTTTCTTTCGGCATCCCGGCTCTTGAAATTGTCTAAAAAAAGTTAATAGTAGGCCCCAATCCCGGCTGGATCTGTCCGAAAACCGGCCATTTTACCTCAACGAATGCAGATTTCACTTGCTCTTTGGCCTCAAGTACCCGTAAAAAGGACAAAACCGTTTCCCATGCTGGCGAAATATTTCTCAGCGCTTGTGTTGCTTTCAATGGGTGGCAACGCGCTAGCGCAATCGCAGTACGAGAGCAGTACCGACTTCGCGAAATACGCGATGAAGCTGCGAGAGAACGCGCTTCTGAAAGTGGAACCCAAAGTCGTCATGTCGCCGACTAAGACCACTTTCACTGGTGAGGGACCGCGCTACGAAACCGGTCCTTCTCTGATGGGGCGAAGCAATTCCCTATTTACCGGTCCAGGCCGTTACGGCTGGAAATCGAATATAGTGACCACCATTTTCTGGATTGGCGAGCGGCCATCTGGAAACAATCCGGTTCCGAACGATCGTAGTTCTTGGGACAAGTACTGGAGTTCGAGTTATGGCGGGTATGACAATCCTGACCCTGCCGGTCGTCGCAACTTTGTTCCGGTGAGTTTTATTCCGCGACAGAATCCGTTCTACGTGGCGCTGCCCTACAACGATGTAGAAGGCGGGCGTACCAAGCCGGAAGCAGCTCAGGTGATTCCTTGGTTTAAGCAAGCTTTTGTTCGAGAAGGTCAAACCGTTTTGAAAGGGCGTTGGATTGCAATTCGGCGCGGCTCGAGAACGTGTTATGCGCAGTGGGAAGATTGCGGGCCCTTCCGCACAGACCACTGGCAATATGTTTTTGGGAATGAGCGTCCGCGACCGAACTTGAACCAGGGTGCCGGTCTCGATGTTTCGCCGGCGGTTCGTGATTTCCTAGGTCTAGGCAGCAAGGACGTCACCGATTGGCGCTTTGTGGAATTTAGAGAAGTGCCGCAAGGCCCATGGGCGATGTACGGCGATAATAACACATTTGTGATTCTTCGTCGTCAGAGCAACGAGCGCTTCGCACGCCGGACCTTACTGGGCGGCAACACGAACGAGTAAGCGTCGACGCTTACTTGTAGGGCTTCAGCGCGGTGTACGTTGCGTCAGCTTAAGCAATTTAGGGGTACGATTCCGCTGCCGCGAAGCGGCCCAAGAACTTAGCCCAGGGTTTTAACCCTGGGTTTGGTATTTTTATGCGCCCTCACCAGGCGCATCAAAATCGTTCTCGTCGTCGTCCTCGTCCTCGAATTTGGGGTTGGAGTGAGGCAGTGTTGGAGTACTGCGCCAGGTTCGAATTGCACCGGCGTAGCGGGTTGAGGGTGCTCACCAGGCGCTTCGCATTCGGCGTTCGTGCTCGTGCTCGTGCTCGTGCTCGTGCTCGAACGTTGTTGCTTGCAGAAAAGGCGTGTCAACCCAATTAGAAGCGCCTTCCCGGAATTGCACCCGCGTAGCGGGTTGAAGGTGCTCACCAGGCGCATCAAAATCGTGCTCGTCCTCGTGCTCGAAAAGTGGGGTCGGGGTGGCAGAGTGACTCCAGTACTCCAACACTCCGCTCGCAAGGATTCGACGACGAGGACGAGAACGAAGCGCCTCACGAGCACCTATCGCAGTGTTGCGCCCTGCGGTCGTGGGGTGGGAGGTGCTTTCAGGGCGCCGTTTTCCGGCGCGCTAACCCAGGGTTGAAACCCTGGGCTATTCTGTATAACCCGCCACGGCGGGTAAAATCCACCAAATCGCCCTGACCTTTCCGGAGCCTCGCCCCACCAAATTTGCTGGGTGGCGGGCCAATTTGCTATCTGCTATTTATCATTGCCAACTAGCGGCTACACCACCTGTGCACCGTGAAGATTCGCCCTAGCGAGTTCTAGAAATTTTGATTCTTCCAGTCCGGGTTCGCCATCTCGACTCAAGAATTGCTGAAGGCGATCAAGGGCCTGTTGTCGAATATCGTCGCTGGCGAGACCGTCATTTATTTTCTTAAGACGGGCGAGCGTCCTACCTTCCGTATCCGCAGCGTCTCTGGCTTTCGCGATGGCGGATTGAAAGTAAAGATCCGGAGTCTGGTAGGATTCCCAACCGATCTCCTCAATCACCGAAAGTAATTGACGGTCGTCGCTGACCTTCAACGAGCCGTCCGCGAACATTCCTAACAAAAGCAGATCAACCAAGGCTTCTCTCTGTTTCTGATTCATAGTTTGAGTGGCTTGCGGCAACAACCAGTCTGACAGACCAAGTCTTTCAATTGCCGCTGAAAGACGAACACTTTACCTAGGCAAAGGGGCGCGCTTTTTATAGCGATGTTGACGTCTAAGTCCCAGCTTTTTTCGTCGCAACTAGGGGTTAAGAACTGTTGTTTTTTTGTGAGAAAGAAGGGAATAAAGACTGCGAACTTGCAGTCAGGTAAACGGATGGAACAAAAGACGCTCATCTTGCTAAGTGCACGGATTTGCAAACAAATTGCCTACCGATCCCCAAAGTGCGGCATGCTAGATGAACTGTGACTTAGCGAGCTTAAACTTGGATGCGTTTGTCGACGGAGAGCTTGAGCCCGGGGTTGAACGCGCAGTGGAGGAGCATCTCCGAGACTGCCTAGCTTGCCAGAACACGGTCTGGGAAATTCGAGAGTTTGGTTCCTTGTTCAGGAGGCGTGCGCCTCGCTTCAAAGCTCCCCTTCAATTGAGGGCCAGGGTCTTAAGCATTACGCAGCGCTGGCGAGCAAAACCATCGTTTGGCGTGCTACGAAATGCCTGGATCGGCGCGGCGGCAGTGCTGGTGCTCGGTGCTATGGCGGGCTTCTTAGCCTCGGCCCCCGATCATGGTAAAGAGCTCTCCAAAGAAGCGGTAGTCGACTATTCGCAATCGGGTTCGGCTGCACCTTTGGTAGAGCTAGCGTCTGCAGATTTCGGTGTTTTGAAGCCTTGGTTTTCCAACAAGATCGGTTTCGCGCCGCCGACGATTGATCTGCGCAACTACGGATATGAAGTGACCGGAGGACGAGTGGCCCTGCTCGGTAAGCGATCGGTAGTTACCCTGGTTTACAAGCGGGCTAACGAGGTACTGAGAATTTATTGTTGGCCGCCCAACCAAGAACCGGTGGGCTACAGTCAGCGCTTGATGGACGGCTGTCGCGTGTACGTTTGGAGCAATTCCGAATGCAACTACGTCTTAGTGGAGCGATGCGACGATCCCAAAATCAGCCAATTCGTGGATTCGTTTCAGGATCAGTCTGGGGCTGGCGCGGTGTCGTATTAGGGTGGAGGGCGTGTCGGCGTGTCGGCGTGTCGGCGAATGGGCGAATGGGCGAATGGGCGGTGGGGCGACATACTTGGTGGGGCGAGGCTCCCGAATAGCCCTAGAAGATCGCAGGGCCAATTGATGTTTCGTTGGTATGCCGCACGCAGTGTCTAAGAGCTGCCGAGCCGTGGGTGGCGCAACACACGGCTCGGCAGCTCTTAAATCTTGTCCGCGCTATACCGACGAAACGTAGTTCCGCGCTGCGATAAATCAGCAGCTATTCCGGAGCCTCGCCCCACCAAGTATCTCGCCCATTCAAGCGCGCAACTCCACCCAGAGCCCCCCGAGCGTCAGACGGACCTAATCAGCGATAAATCTCCCCGCCTGAGGCGGCGAATTCATCGGCTTTTTGGTGTAAGCCCGTGCTGATGGCTTGGTCGGCACCGACCCCGGTTTCGGCCGCGTATTTGCGGACCTCTTCGGTGATCTTCATCGAACAGAAGTGAGGCCCACACATGGAACAGAAATGAGCGGTTTTCGCGCTCTCCTGGGGCAAGGTGGCGTCATGGAAATTGCGGGCGGTTTCCGGATCCAGACTCAAGTTGAATTGGTCTTCCCAGCGAAACTCGAAACGGGCCTGACTGACGGCATCGTCCCGATACTGGGCGCTAGGGTGGCCCTTGGCCAGATCTGCAGCGTGAGCCGCGATTTTGTAAGCAATGACGCCTTGTTTAACATCATCGCGATTCGGTAAACCGAGATGTTCTTTAGGAGTTACATAACAGAGCATCGCGGTTCCGTACCACCCAATCATAGCGGCTCCAATCGCACTGGTTATGTGATCGTACCCGGGTGCGATATCGGTGGTTAATGGCCCAAGCGTATAAAACGGCGCTTCATGGCACCACTCGAGTTGCTTGTCCATATTCTCTTTGATCATGTGCATGGGGACGTGACCAGGACCCTCATTCATTACTTGCACGCCGTGATCCCAAGCTCGGCGAGTGAGTTCGCCTTGAGCGTGGAGTTCGGCGAATTGAGCTTCGTCGTTGGCGTCGGCAATTGAACCGGGACGAAGCCCATCACCGATCGAAAAGGTCACGTCGTAAGCGGCCATTATCTCGCAAATTTCATCCCAGTGCGTGTAGAGAAAGTTTTCCTGGTGATGCGCGAGACACCATTTGGCTAAGATGGAGCCGCCACGTGACACGATGCCGGTCTTTCGCTTCGCGGTTAGTGGCACAAACCGGAGCAGCACCCCGGCATGAACGGTAAAATAGTCGACGCCTTGCTCGGCCTGTTCGATCAACGTATCCCGATAGATCTCCCAGGTTAGATCTTCGGCTCGGCCACCGGCTTTTTCCAATGCTTGATAGATTGGGACCGTGCCGATGGGGACCGGGCTATTGCGAAGAATCCACTCTCGCGTCGTGTGAATGTTTTTGCCGGTCGAAAGATCCATCACTGTGTCGGCGCCCCACAGAGTGGCCCAACGCATCTTCTCAACTTCTTCTTCGATGCTGGAAGCAACGGCGGAGTTGCCGATGTTTGCGTTGATCTTTACGAGGAAGTTGCGGCCAATGATCATCGGCTCGGCCTCGGGATGATTTACGTTTGTCGGAATGATCGCTCTTCCGCGAGCGACCTCTGAGCGAACGAATTCCGGAGTAATCTCTCTTGGAATACGCGCTCCGAACGGTTCTCCCGGATGATGACTGCCGTTACCATTGGTACTGTCGAGCGGCCGGCCGAGATTTTCCCGGATGGCGATATACTCCATCTCAGGGGTAATGATGCCCTGGCGAGCATACCAGAGTTGGGTTACCGGATGGCCGGCTGATGCGCGCACCGGCCGCCGTTTGAGCCCAGGAAAAGTGCCTGAGCCGTTCTTGGCCCTATTTGCGTGGACCTGGCTCAGATAGCCGTCGTCTTGTGGGTGGGCGGTTCGGCCGTCATATTCGGACACATCATCCCGACCCAAAATCCATGGTCCCCGGAGCGCCGGAAGCCCTTCCCTGATATCGAGATTGGTGATAGCAGGATCACCCCATGGACCGCTGGTATCATAGACCTGGACCGGCGGATTCGCGTTCTCAGTCTCGTCGGGATGTTTGGTTGGTGACTGCTCGACTTGTCGGAGGGCGACAGCAACTGTGGGATGCAGCTTGCCGCTAACGTAGATCCGACGGCTCTTTTGGAAGTATGGTGTGGTCATCGACTTTAGCAACGCAGGACCACCTCGCTCCCTTCGGCGGCATTACCCGCATCAGGTTCAAAGGGTTTCACGGTAAACCCGCGAATCTCAGCCAAAGGCTCCCCTGCAAAAAACAAGTTAACGCCGAGGGTTCTCCGGGCGCAAGGGGAAGTTGTTGAGGGGCTGGTAGGGCGAAAATCTCGGCGCGCCCGTCTAAACGAGCGCCTGCTCGTTAAGGAGCTAGAAGCTAGGAGCTAGAATCTAGGAGGACGGTCTGCGTGCGAGCGTGTATGTATCGGCACGCTGCGGACGGATGGGACCTATGTGACTCATGGGACTTATGATAACTGACCCCATAGGTCATATGGGTCCCATAAGCCGCATTCGGAAGCAGCGCCTACACCTCCATACGCCCATCGCTCCTCCTTGCTCCTAGCTCCTTAACGAGCAGGCGCTCGTTTAGACGGGCGCGCCGAGATTTTCGCCCTACCAACTCTCCTTGAACTCTTTACCGGTTTGGCGCGAAACTAGTTAGGCATGAACGATGTCCCTGTTCTGATCGTTGGAGGTGGGCCGGTGGGTTTATCCCTGGCATTGGCGTTGGCGCAGCAGCAAGTGAGGAGCATCCTTTTCGAGGCGAAAACGGAGCTCGACCCTCACTCGCGCGCCCTGGGTATCTTACCGCGGACCCTGGAAATCTTCCGAAATTGGGGGATTTACGATCAATTCGTCAAGGCGGGCGAGCTCTTGAGCCGGGTGGACTTGTGGGTCGCCGGAAAGACCAAGCCGTTTGCCGCAATCGACCTGAGCATTTTCAAACGAATTAGTTCAGCGGGCGGGGTCTTGATTCTTCCCCAGAATCGGACCGAAGAATTGCTGCTGGAAGCGGTGAAATCGGCGGGCCTTACGGAGGTGTTTTTTGGGCACCAAGCAACCGGATTTGAGCAAGATGCGGACGGGGTGACTTTGCAGGTTACAGGACCCGGTGGGGTAGCGGAGACTCACCGTGGCCGGTACTTAATCGGATGCGATGGAGCTCGGAGCGCGATTCGGACGGCGTTGGGTTGGGAGCTTGAAGGGAAAACCTATCCGACCCGGATGTTGCTAGGGGACATTCGTCTTGAAGATGACAGAGACCAGCTGCCGTGGCCGTTATTCGCCCCACTCCAGCATGGAGGACTGGTAGGCGCGCGCTATGAACCGCAACATTGGCGCTTTATCGCGACCCTGGAGCCAGGGGAATCAGATGCCGCTGCGGTGGAGCCAGCCAGTATCGAACGACGGGTTCATCAACTCTTTGGTGCTGGGCCTTTTCAACCCCTTTGGTCCAGCGTGTTTCATATCCATTGCCGGACGAGCCGGCATTTTCGCCTGGGCAGAGTCCTCTTAGCCGGCGATGCCGCGCATATCAATAGTCCGGCGGGTGGCCAGGGGATGAACAGTGGTATCCAAGACGCTCACAACTTAGCTTGGAAACTCGCGCGGGCGCTCGCCGGTGCTGATCCCGAGACCCTGCTAGCCTCGTACGAAGCTGAACGGCGAGAAGTCATCGTCAAGACGGTCGATTCTTACACTGACTTTCTGACCAGGACGATTTTGCTCGGTCCTAGTTTCATCAGGAAATTGGCGCCCGCGGCGCTCTGGGCGCTTCCCCGGCTTGGCTTGTTTTCGATGGCGGCGCCCGCGGCGGGAATGCTCGACGGTGTCTATACTCGATCCACCATCTTATCCGGACGAGGGCCCTGGCTCGGGAAACGAGCTCCGGATGGGGAGCTGGTTGATCCCACCGGCAAGAATTTGCGCCTCTTAGATTTGGTTGGTCCCGGTCCTGCGCTTTTGTTGTTTGATGATGGGCGGCTCCCGAGCTGGAACCAAGGCGAGATATCCCAGCTTTTTACGGACATTCATGATTTGAGGGTGGCGGCGTTGTTTCCCAGCGAGAAAAGCAGGAAAGAGGGAGCTTATGCCTGCGCCGGCAGCGAAACTCTTTGGAAAAAGTGGGTGGTCAGCGGCGGAAGCGCGGCGTTACTTCGGCCAGATGGCTACGTTGGCTGGATGGGACGCCGACCGACCCCGGAAGAGCTGGATTCAGGTGTAAGGCAAGCGTTGGGGATGGTGGGTCCGGGGTAGGGATGAGGTTCGTTCTCGTCCTCGTCCTCGAGAGAGGCGTGGAAGCGGTACCCGTGCGGAATGTAGGTGGAGAGCGTGGATAGTGGACGAAGTGGACTTAGTGGACGGAGTGGACTTAGTGGGCGGCCGTATTTCTCCCGACTCAATACTCTACGACTCTGTCCCCGCCCGTTTAAAGGACCGCTACTTCTGTCATTCTTCCCGGTTACGCCGGAAGAGTCTCCCGAATATTGCGTCCAGGGAGAACCAGCCGGGTCCGAAGCAGAGAATAATCAGGGCGGAAAAAAAGAACGGCAAAGGGTCTGCGCTAAGGAATTTGTTTGGGTGCCCCCAAATGTTCAGTACCGCGTCACGGTAAGCAAACCAAAGGGCGACGGACATGGCAAACGTGATAGGAAACGCCGCCAGCCGGGAAGCCAAACCAGCTACGATAAGGATGCCGCCGAAACACTCGGTGGCGCCCGCAACGTACGCGTTGATCTCCGGGTAAGGGATTCCCAGGTGAGCGAAGTAGGCTATTGGCGTCGCGATATTTTGCAGTTTAGCCAGCCCGATCTTGAACAACTGCCAGAAGAAGTAGATTCGGATCAGCAATAGTAGCGTGGATTGGCAGAACTTATTGAAGTTCGCCACCGGTGAGGGACGTCGACTGACAAGTTGGGCATCAGGAGTGCTCATGCGGGTAGACAAAACCAGCCGAGAGCGGTCCAGGTATCGAACCAGCTCTTAACGGTGTCGGTCCAATTAACATCTGTCTTGATGCTTTGGGCGATCGCTGCCTCACAGGCGGCAGCCACAGTTTCGCCGCGGCCTACCGCAGTCAGAATGTGGTGCTCTTCCGGTTCCAAGCGCTTCGAGTAGACCTGATTCTCGTAGCGATGTACAGCCAGGAAGATTTGCTGTTTCTTCGGGAGTCGTACTGGCTTTCGCCGGTTTGATCCTCGGGGAGCCGAATGGATCGCATTGCTGGCTTCTCCCCGCAAAGCGTCGTTCTCATGGCTCTTCACTGCCACTAAGAAATCATCCACTGCGTAAGCTAATGACAACAGAGAGAGGTACGGTTGCAACCCGAGAGTTAATTGATCTATCGGTTTTGACAAAATATCGTCTGCCGTTACCGGGCGCTTGGAAGGTCCATCGAAAGCCACGGTCTGGGCCCATTCGAACTGAACCATGTCCAACGCCAAAGCCTGGCGAGGTTCTGCCCAAACGGGTTCTTCTCGAATGAATTGCTCCAAGCGATCGCCGAGATTGCGCAAGGTGAAAGAGTCAGATTGGTACTTCGTCAGATAGGCCGTCGCCAGCCGGGTGAATTTTTTCGTGCCAAGAATTGCGCGTACACCGGGATAGTCATCATGCAGGCAATCGAGTACGCGAAACCAGTACTGGCGGTTATAGATTTCAAGTCGCTCGAACGAACTGAGCCGATCGTTGGGCTTGATAAACTCCGCTGCGACCTTTCGAGTAGGCCGTCCATCCGTCCAAGTCTTTTGCATACCCCACCGGGGATTTAGCGGTCGGAACAGGGCGCTGGTCATCGTCCGCTGTAACTCGCGCAGATCCTCTCGGGATTGAATCGAACTATTTGGCGGCGACGAGTGATTCGCTGAATTTGTTGGCTTTGAGCGCTTCATGATGAACCTCGTCAAAAGTAGGAATCCGGTCGTCCCATTCAAGTAAGGTGGCAGTATTACCCACTTGCTTGATAGCGTGTGCGTATAACTTCCAAACCGGGTCTAGCACCGGATGGTCGTGGGTATCCAAGATGTATTTTTCGAATTTGGAGTGACCGGCGATATGAACTTGGCCGACTCGATGATGGGGGATGTTATCGAGATAGTCGTACGGATTAAAGGTATGATTCTTCGCCGAGACGTAGATGTTATTCACATCAAGTAGAATCCCGCAGTCAGCCAGTTCGACTACTTCGCTGAGGAACTCCCATTCCGTCATTTCCGACGCATGATATTCAGCGTAGCTGCTGACGTTCTCGACGCAGATGGGAACTTCTAGAGTATCACGCGCCGCCTTTATCTTCTCCGCAGTGTGCTTCGCGACCGCAAAGGTGTAGGGCATCGGCAACAAGTCGTGCGTATAGCGGCCGTCAATGCTTCCCCAACAGAGATGATCCGAGAGCCAAGGCGTATTTGTCCGGCGAACTAGCCGTTTCAGCTTTTTGAGATGCGTTTTATCCAGGTCGTCAGCGGATCCGAAGTAAATGGCTACGCCATGTTGGACGACACGATATTGTTCCAAAATTTGGTCTAATACTTCCAGCGGGCGGCCGCCGTCGACCATGAAGTTCTCAGAGATTATCTCGAACCAATCGACGACCGGCTTTTCGGCCAGAATATGGCGATAATGGGGAACGCGCAGGCCGATGCCGATCCCGTAGTTAGTAAATCCGTTAAACTCGTTGGCGGGCATTGTGGGGCGTGAGAGTGAGAGGTGATTGGTGGAGCGCGCCTCGCTTGCGAGGCCGAAGTAATCAGTAACCGGTGGGCGGTGATCGCGGGTACCGGTGTCGTTGACGGGTTTCCTAGGAGGACGCCGCCGAGCCCATCCCGACGGCGTCCTCTTGGAATTATTACAAATTTAGAAAACCAGAAGACAGAAAAATACTGTTCTGGCCGTTCTTAGGAGGGCTTGTTGGTGGCGCATCCACCCTTACCCTTGCAGGAATTCTTGCCTTTGCACCCGGCGTCACCCGTTTTGCATCCACCTTGGCCCTTGCACGAATTCTGTCCTTTGCAGGAGTGTTTCCCTTTATCGGAATCCGCCAGCGTGCGGACCGAGGTTCCGGCTTTGGTCTGGGTACTGGCCGCATACGTTTGTACTGCCAGGGAACCGCTTAACAGACCGGCAATAGCAGCGCCGGCGATCAATGCTTTTGATGGCTTCATGTTATATCTTTTTTTCTATTCTGAGGTGTTGTTTTGTACTGGGTTGTGCTTCCAGGGAGCTAAGCCCCGAGGAAAATGTCATTCCAACTCCGCGCGGTCGTTCAAGGTAAACCTAAGCCTCACGGCGGCTGGCGTTGGTGCTAGTGATTTGGTTATATGCGAAAGCTGGCCGCTAAGGGATTCTTTTTAATTTAATTTCCGCTGACACATTCTTAGCGAACACCTAGGATGATCCTATTCAGAAGGTTCTTATTCCCGAGAAACGAGTTTTTCAGATGAGTCCCCGAAAAAAGTCGGGATGACGGAATATTAAATCAATGGGAACAGGAATAAATGGGCCGCTCAACCCATTCTATTGATAAGCCACAACCTAATTCGCCCGAAACCCCTTCGAGGATTGTGGGTATCCAGGTAAAAGCCTAACTCCCTATGTATATTTATAGAGTTCGACGTCGTCGCCCGGGCTCGTTGAAAGAACACGTGCAGCGGGCCCGGTACACCTGGTTGCGACCCTTCTTCGCGTTTGAATGGATTTGGGATTGGCTGTCCTATCTACTTGGGAACTGGTCCTTCCTAGAAGTCTTGGAGTACCTCGGTACCTTTTCCATTCTTTTAGGGGTCATCCTCTATTTTGTTGAAAGCGGCGACCGGGAGAAACAGAAACATTACCAGGCTTGGCAGGTGATCAATACGGCGCAAGGCAAGGGGGGTAGCGGTGGCAGGAAAGAAGCGCTACAGGAGCTGGTGGCTGATCATGTCGACTTAGTCGGAGTCGATGTTAGTGATGCGTTTCTTATGAGGGTACGGCTTCCCCAGGGGAACCTGGCCCGAGCCAGTCTGCGTGCCGCTGATCTCCGGTGGGGTGTGCTCGATCAAGCCGATCTGGAGTACGCGGATTTAAGCTTCGCCAATATTCGGAACGGGAGTTTGGTGAAAGCGAATCTTGAGTACACCGTGTTCGCCGATAGCGATCTGAACGGGTGCGACCTGTCTGAGGCGAACTGCGAAGACGCGGATTTCAGTCGAGCGGATATGCGCAATTCCAAACTGAAGGACCTCAAATGGAAAGGAATCAAAGACGTGAAACTCGCGAATCTATTCGGGGTCAAGAATGCGCCGGAAGGCTTTATTCAGTGGGCGCTGCAAAACGGAGCGGTCGCGATTGAGTCGGACGCCGAGTGGCAGAAATTCATCGAGAAAGCCGAAGGGAAGTGAGGAGCGGGCGTGTGGGCTTGTGGGCGTGTGGGCGTGTCGGCGTGTGGGCGTGTGGGCGTGTCGGCGTGTCGGCGATTTTAGGCGCGAAGCGCTGGTGAGACTTTAGCCTAGGCTGAGTCCGCGAGGCCTAGGTATGGGTACAAAAAAGCGACAAGCGCTGAAGGCGCGATAGAACGCGGCTATTGAACCCGCTGGTTAGGCCAAGCACAAACCTCTGTAGTCGGTTTCTAAGGCCAATGATCGAGGAGGGTCAAAGCGCCGATCTCTTTCGCGCTTTCAGCGCTGTCCCCTTTTTTGCACCGATACCTAGGCCTCGCGGACTCAGCCTAGGCTAAATTCTTTCCAGCGCTTCGCGCCTAAAATCGCCCATACGCCCATACGCCGACACGCCGACACGCCCAAACGCCGACACGCCGATACGCCTCTCCTCACCGAGGCTGGATCTGTTCCCGAGCTTCGCGCATCTCGTGAATCACGAGGTGCAGCAGCTCTTCGATGGATGTTTCTTTGGTCGCTTTGTCGAACGTGATTCTGCCGTTTTGCAGCAGGTTAAGCCGGTCACAGACATCGAAGACATGGGCATAATTGTGGGCCACAATGATCACGGATACTTCGGCCTTTTCTTTCAAGCGCTTGATAACATCCAAGATCATGGCGCTTTCTCTTACACCCATAGCTGCGGTTGGCTCGTCAAGCAGCAGGACTTTCGCGTTGGCGTAGACAGATCGCGCCACCGCAATGGCCTGGCGCTGTCCTCCGGACAATTTCGAGATCTCTACGTCCACGGAAGGGATATTGACTCCCATCTCTTTGAGCTGTTCTTTGGCGCGCTCCCGCATGGTCCGATCGTCGAGGATCTGCAAAAAGCCGCCCCGCATAAGCTCCTTTTGGAGAAACATATTGCGATAGACGTTTATCTCGTTGATGAGCGCGAGGTCTTGGTACACCGGCTCGATACCGAGCGAACGTGCGTGGCCAACCGATTTCAGCTCGACCTCCTGACCCTCAAAATAAATTTTGCCAGTGGTGGGTTTGTGAAAACCGGTCAGGATTTTCATCAGGGTCGATTTCCCGGCACCGTTGTCACCGAGTAGCCCTAATACTTCTCCCTTCATCAGGCGAATGGAAGCGTCTCGCAAGGCCGTGACCCGTCCAAAGGACTTCGATAGATGCTCAGTCCGCAGAACTTCTTGACTCATACTGATCGTCCCGCCGCTCGCAGGCGGCTCAGGTGAACGTTAATCAACATCGTGAGGAGGATTGCTGCCCCAAGAATCATATCGAAGGTAAAGGCGCTGACTCCCGAGAGAGTGAATCCGTCCTTCAAGATTCCGAGAACCACGGCGCCCAGAAACGCCCCGATGATGGTTCCGGAGCCGCCCGTCAGGAGAGTGCCCCCGATGACAGAGGACGCGATGGCCATAAACATAATGTCGGCCCCTCCAGCGAGCGGATCAGCTGAGCTGATTCGAAAGCAATCCAAGATACCGGCTAACCCGCCCAGCATGCTGCAGAGAACGAAATTGCCTATCTTGATGCGGGTTGTCTTGATTCCCACCTCGGCAGCGCCGATGGGGTTGCCGCCGGTGGCGATTGTGTGTAATCCCCAGCGTGTCTTCACCAGAACGAACTGAAGCAAGACCGTAACGCCAACCGCCCAAAGAAATTGGGACAGGGCATTGCCACCGAAGAGAGGGACGATCACGGGATCGGCCTCGGGCTGAACTGGAAACCCGCCGGAGATGCTCAAGGTGAACCCGTTGATAAAGAAGAAGGTTCCTAAGGTGGTGATAAAGGAGGGAATCCGGAGCAGGACGGTGATCATGCCATTGATCAGCCCGACGACAATGCCGACACCCAGCCCCAAGGCGATGGCCAAGAGATAGGGAACCCCGGCCTGATGCGAGTAAAACATCACAAAAGGCGCCAGTGCGTACACCTGGCCGACCGAGAGGTCGATTTCACCGGCAATAATGACCATGACTTCGCCGGCAGCGATAATCGCGGTGGTAGCGGCAAACACCGCGAGGTTCGAGATATTGCTCGCTGACAGGAAAACCGGCGCTGTGCTCTGGAAATAGATTACCAGAAGGATCCCCGCGATCACAATGCTGGCTTCGCGGTGATGTAAAAGCGACCGTCCGATCCGGCGGAGTACGCCCGGGCGCTGGGTGCGCTCGGGCTCGCTCTTTGATGCCGGTACTGAATTGGTTTGTTCGGTGGACACCGTACTCGTACAGCTTCTAGATGGCTCCCGACCGCGTCAAAACTTTTTCTTGGGCGGAACTGCCTTCGTAACGGTTTTGGCCGCCCAGATAGGGATCGACACTTGTCTTGGTTACAAACTTCAAGCCAGTGTTAATATCTGCCGGCCCGCTCAAACCGCCAGAGATCTTGTACATGAACAGCACCATGACCGTGTAGAAGCCCTGCAGGTAAGGTTGCTGATCGATGGTGAACTCGAGATCACCTTTTTTGATCGCATCCAGAGTCGTGGGCAGGAGATCAAAACCTCCGCCATGTACTTTGCCTTGCAGATTATTCGCGGCAATCGTTTTGGCGACGCCTTCCGTGCTGCCAGCATCCACGGCAAACATGCCTTTGACGTCCTGGTGTCCGGTATAATAGGCCTGAATCCGGGAAAGCTCTTCGTTCACGGTTGGCCCGGTGGCGATCTCAGTCAGCGTTATATTTTTTCCTGATTCTTTTATCGCTTCTTTCGCACCATCCAAACGGGGTTGGATGTTGAGCTGACCCGGCGTCGCAATGAAGCCGACCACTTCACCTTCACCGACCGATTCGACAATGCGTTGTCCCAGGCCTTTGCCGGACAAAAACAGATCCTGGCCGATGTAAGCGAGGCGTTTGCTGTCTTTGGCGTCAGCATTGTAAGAAACCACCGGGATGCCTGCCTTTAGTGCGTTATCAGTTGGATCGTTGAATGCGGTCAAGTCAACCAAGCAGACCGCGATCCCGTCTGCTTTCGCCGATACCGCCGTATTCATGGCGTTGACCATATCTGTGGCGATCGATTTCTCTGAGCCGGCCCATTGGTAGCTGCAGCCTAACAGCGCGCAAGCATCCTCGGCCCCGTATCGGGTCGGAACAAAGAACGGATTGGTGGTTACATGGTTAACAAATACAAACCTCCACTGCGGATGCTTGGGGAACTTGCCTAGCGCCTCTTCGGCAGCCTCTGCGCTGTTTACTCCAAATCCAGCCAAGGAGGAAAGCGACGCCAGAGCGCCGACGCCCGCGGCACGCCGGATGGCCTGCCTGCGCGTGAGGCTGGTACTGGGTGAGAAATCGGTTTTTTTCATACTTTTGTTTTTGGGGGTAGTTATGATGGATGAGTATCAGCATGCGAAACCCCGTCTGTCGAGCGAATCACCGCCGCCAACGATTTATTTCGGTAGCTGATTTAAATAGCCTAGCATTATGCATCAGGATTGGACAACGCAGAATATTGTGGTGACTGGCGCCGCTTCCGGACTGGGTCGCGCCATTTGTTTTCGCTTCGCACATTTGTGCGCCCGGGTAAGCGGCCTCGACCTGAACGAGGCGGCCTTGCTGGAAATGCAGTCAGCGTTGGGGCAAAATTTTTCGCCGGTCCTCTGCGACATCTGTGACCCCGCTCAGCTGGCAGCAGTATTTAAGCGATTCGATACCCTCGACGTGCTCATCAACAGCGCCGGGATTACCGGGCAAACTAACCTGAAAAGCCAGGAAACCGACCCGGTTGATGTGGAGCGGGTTTTTAGGGTGAACTTTTTTGGCTCTTATCTGACGAGCAAAGCCGTGCTGCCTGGCATGATTGCGCGTGGGTACGGGCGGGTGCTGCACATTGCTTCTATCGCCGGTAAGGAAGGCAACGCCGGGATGTTGGCCTATTCCGCCTCTAAAGCGGCCGTCATCGGGATGACCAAGGTACAGGGAAAAGAAGTAGCCGGTACGGGTGTGACCGTGAACGCTCTCGCCCCAGCCGTGATAGAGACCCCAATGGTGGCAGCCATGCCGCCGGAACAAGTAAAATATATGACTGCCAAGATCCCCATGGGTCGTTGTGGCTCGCTGGATGAATTGGTGGCAATGGTCGAGTTTATCGTCTCGCCAGCGTGTAGTTTCACGACCGGGTTTACGTTCGATCTAACCGGTGGACGGGCGGTCTATTAGCGACTGGGCGAATGGGGCGACAAACTTGGTGGGGCGAGGCTCCGGAACTACGACTAAATTTTCGCAGAGACTTTGGTGTCTCTTGGTTTAACGCGTGCAATGCCAATAGGCTGCCGAGCCGTTGTTCTATGGCATGGTTTGGCCCGTTGACGTGGCAAACACATCAGGGGCTCCGCCAATGGATGGGACTTATGGGACGCATGGGACCTATCAGTCGGTCACATTAGTCCCATAAGTCCCATAGGCCCCATCCGTTCGCCCGTCGTTACGCGCTATTGACATCCGAGCGTTTGCCGCCTACCGACCAATCCATGCAATCCGAATGGTGGCGAGGAGCAATCATTCACCAGATCTATCCTCGAAGCTTTTTTGACGGTAACGGGGACGGAACCGGTGATATTCCGGGCATAAATGCCAAGCTCGACTACCTCCGTTCTTTGGGTATTGATGCGATCTGGATCTCGCCGTTTTATAAATCGCCGATGCGCGACTTCGGATATGACATTGCCGACTATCGCACAGTCGATCCGATCTTTGGCACTAACGCCGACTTTAGCACGCTGATCGCGGGCGCTCATGAACGAGGAATCAAGATCATTATCGACCTGGTGCTACCGCATACCTCTGACGAACATCCCTGGTTTACGGAGAGCCGCCAAAACACCACTAACCCGAAGGCCGATTGGTACGTTTGGGCAGATCCGAAGCCGGATGGTACACCGCCTAACAATTGGCTTTCTGTGTTTGGTGGTTCGGCTTGGCAGTGGGATTCTCGGCGCCAGCAATATTATCTGCACCACTTCTTACGCAGCCAACCAAACCTCAATTGGTACCATCGGCCGGTCGTAGATGCCATGTTTGCGGAAGCCCGGTTCTGGTTGGAGGCAGGTGTCGACGGATTTCGCCTGGATGCGATTACCACGCTGGTACATGACTATGAGTTGCGGGATAACCCGCCGCGCCCAGTTGGTTCCCGGCCCCTGTCGTTTGCCGATTCTAATAACCCTTTTTCCTGGCAAGAGTCGATCTACACCCGTGACCAGCCACTTACGCTCGAATTACTCGCCGAGCTTCGCGCTCTGATTGACTTGTACGATAACCGCTATCTCATCGGGGAGATCGCCGACGTGGATATGATCACGGTGAGCGCGAAGTACACCCGGACAGGCAAGCATCTGCATAGCTGTTATAACTTCGAGTTGATGCAACTCGTCTTCAGTTGTGGCTTCCTGCGAAGTGTGATTGAAAAAACCGAGTCGGTTCTAGGAACAGGTTGGACAACCTGGGCCATGAGCAATCATGACAATATTCGAGTGGTTAGTCGCTTCGGAAAACTAGGTCAGCTCAGCGGCGATGAACGTTGCTTGGCTAAGTTACTGCTTGGCGTTTTACTTTCGTTGCGTGGCGGGGCGTGTGTTTATCAAGGAGAAGAGCTGGGCCTGCCTCAAGCCGATGTCCCATTCGAAGACTTGCAAGACCCCTATGGCATTGAGTTCTGGCCTGAGTTCAAGGGTCGCGATGGCTGCCGGACTCCGATTCCGTGGACGTCGGACTTGCCAAACGCCGGGTTTAGCGAAGCCAAACCGTGGTTACCCGTTGCCGCGCCGCACAAAACGCTGGCAGTGGATATTCAGGAAAAAGATCCCAATTCAGTTTTGCACTTTGCCCGCCAGTTTCTTGGTTGGCGGAAACAACACCCGGCAATTATCCACGGCGCCCTCGCGCTCTCGAGTTCTGCTGACCCGATTCTTAGCTTTGAGCGAGCCGGCGAAGAAGAACGGATTCTCTGCGTTTTCAACGTTTCAAATAGAGAGACGTCAACACCGGTCACGGATGGCTGGCGACCGCTTGAGGGTCACGGATTTCAATCGGAGCGAGCAGGCGCTGAATTACGACTGCCGGCGTTTGGGGCAGCCTTTTTTCGGAAAGTAATCAGTAATCAGTAGGTCGGTAATCAGTTTTAGGAACGAGGAGCTAGAATCTAGGAGCTACTAGTAGCAGCGCTAGGGCAACCGGCCCTGACTGATTGCGCGGCTGCCGCGTCCCTGACCTAAAGATGCATACTACGCTTCGAGCTGCAGAAACAACAGACCGTCGGAGGGAAACCCCAAAGGCATTTTGTTCGGTCAGGACGGCTCTCCTAACTCCTAGATTCTAGCTCCAAGCTCCTAAACTGATTACTGACACACTGATTACTGATTACTTTGGCGTTGATGCGGGTCTCGTGGATACCTAGTGCGCCGGTGATTGGTCACCGAGAAGCAGTGGAACTGCTGATCGGAGGAGGCATGGCTCTGCTTTTCGGCTTGATCTTTGCCATTGGAGGAGCAAACGCGCTGATCCAAGAGTATCAGTTATCAGTTCTTGACCAATTCGGCTACCGGCATCGCCGAAATCGTCGGTAAGGAACGGTCCGGACAGAACGACTTCTTTGTCGATTGCCGGTTACTTTTAAGCGGTCCTCCAAAGGTTGTTTATGAGAAGAGGATACCAGTATACTCAGGTCTCTGGCAAAACCTGCATAAAGGCCAGACTTTGAACGTGGAGTATTTACGAACCGATCCCGCTAACCTGCGGCTGCCCGGCTCGATCGGAAATCTCCCCGATTTGTTTCTGCATTTGTTAGGGGGAGTGTTCTTGGTGATTATTGGGATCGTTGCAACGATCGTTGGGGTTCGGGTCTTGGTTAGGGAAGCTGGATCCCGGGGTTTTGACCCCGGGATAGATCCGCGTTAGGAATTCGTGCTCACCAGGCGCTTCGTTCTCCTAAGGAACACGGGCTGATCGTAAGCCCACCGGCCCCTGGAGGGGAGCCGCTTTACAAGATGGCAGCTCTATCGGCCAATAGCAGGCGGCTCCCGGGAATGACCCAGCGCAATGTTTTGCCCATCGCGTCTATTCCGTGCGGCGGATACAACCGGCCCATAGAACTGCCACACCTCGAGGCGTTCCCGGGAGCCGCCTGTTAGCAACCCGTAGAGCTGCCGGGCTACAAAGCGGCTCCCCTCCAGGCGTTCGGTCCGCTCAACACGCGGCGTGTTTGCAACCCTTCTGTGTTCCTTCCTCATCCTTCAAGCGCTCTGGCGTTTCCTCGTCGTCGTCCTCGAATCCGGCCACGCGGAGTGTTGGAGTATTGAAGTGTGGGAGTACTGCGCTAAGTCCGGATTGCACCCCGCGACCGCGCGGCGGTCGCGTACCAGCGCTGGGAGGGATCGCGTCCTCGCGATCCGCCGTTCCCGAAGCCGAGCGTGTCTGTCGATCGAGTGATCGGAATACGTCTGTAAGCTTGGCACGTCTTTGCGGCGCGCGAGGATCCGACTTCGCCCAGCTAATAGAAAACAAGCAAAATACCACCGGCTACGTCGGACAGGCAGCGCGCCCTCCCAGTCAGGGGCCGGCCACGCCTGCGCCGGTTATGTTGACGCGCATGCGCTGACGCGAGTGCAATTCGGACAGGACGCACTACTCGAACACTCCGCTCGGCCCAAATTCGAGGACGAGGACGAGAACGAAGGCTGAGTCCTGACGTCCCTTTGGGACTATTCAACCTAACCAAAAAAAATCAGCGCCGGTCGGCGGTGACCGGCGCTGACAAAACATCAGACAGTTAATCGTCTTACCGTTAGCTAATCGCCGTTCTTAGAAGCGTGATCGCCTTCTTTGATGGCGTCCGCTTCGTTCATGTACTTACCTTGCTTGGTCTTACCATAAAACCGGGAACCGGCCTTGTGGTAGACATGCGATTCGGTGTTAACCCAGACCTGGCCATTGCCTGGAGTACCGGGGTTGTTGGCAGGAGCTTGCGGTTGGTTTGCAACCGGTGCTGGAGTCGGGTTCGCAGTCTTCTTATGGAAGAGACCAAGCATCCCTTCCTTCGCGGTTGGCGATGGTGCAGCCGGCGCTGGTGTGCTAGCCGGAGCAGCGGGCATGGTCGCAGGGGAGGCAGCAGCAGTTGCTTCTTTCCTGGACCGTTTCTTAGGAGTCGCGCTTGCCGCAGGGGTGGCATTGGCTTCGGCGGCCGCCGGACTGGGACTGGCTTTGCGTGACCGCTTCTTGGGACTTGCCGAAGCGGCCGGGGTTGGACTTGCGGTTTGGGAGTACGCCAGCGGCGAGGCCGCTATAGCTAACAGGGCGAGGAGGCAGAGAAACGTGCGCATAAAACATGTCTTCTACCTTGATTTCATGCCGGTCGGCAATCCTGGAAGTGCGAAAAAGGGCGATTTTAAGGGGTAGGGCCCTTTTCGAAACCGGGATCGAGGGGCGATAACGGAGTATTGGTGGTGCACCCGGAAGGCCTGGCGGGGAGGCGTTTGAACGCGTATGGGCGTGTCGGCGTGGGGGCGTAGTAGCGTGCCGAGTGATCGGCTGCCCCGCGGGGCTGGGAACGGATGGGCCCATGGACCCCATGGGAACGAAGCCAATTGCGGCTCCCGGTGAGCTAATCTTGGTTGATTTCTTGGCGAAAGCTCCCTAAGCGTAGGTGGCTCCCTTAACTGAGCGCGCTTGTGGTCACCAGGTATTTTCCAGGTAGGGGAGGCTCGGAAAAGCAGAGAACCAACGATCCGAAGAATTTTTGTCCCCCAAGAACTCATGTGGCAACAAAACTATACCCCCATTGGCGGTAACCTCCTGGCTTCTGCGTTAGTAGCGGCGCTTCCGATTTTTACCATCCTGATTTTGTTGGGTATCTTCCGTCGTCCCGCTTGGTTGGCTGCTGTATCCGCGCTCATTGTAGCACTGCTGGTGGCTCTGCTGGCTTACCAGATGCCGCCGATGTTGGCGGTGAGCGCCACTCTGTTTGGGGCGGCGTTCGGTCTCTTTCCGATCTGGTGGGTTGTTTTCGCCGCGATCTTCCTGTTCCGGATTGTCGAAGAAACCGGTCGATTCGAAGTGATCAAGAGTTCAATTGTCCAGCTAACCAATGACCGACGGCTTCAGGTGTTACTGATTGGATTTACGTTTGGAGCGTTCATGGAAGGAGCCGCGGGATTTGGTGCTCCGGTGGCAGTTGCCGCCGCCATGCTGGCTGGGCTGGGCTTTGCTCGGTTTGAAGCTGCAGCCCTTTGTTTGATCGCCAATACTTCGCCGGTGGCTTTTGGTTCAATTGGGATCCCGATCGTGACGCTAGCGGCTACGACCCAGTTGGGAGTCATGGGTCTAAGTGCTTATACCGGCAGGCTGTGCGCGCCGGTCTCGCTGATACTGCCATGTTACCTGGTGCTAACCCTGGGCGGCCCAAAAGCTCTGCGGGGGGTATTGCCCGCGGCCGCCGTGTGCGGTGTCGTGTATGCCTCCGTCCAATTGATCGTTTCGAATTACATGGGTCCCTGGTTGACCGACATCCTGGGAGCGATGCTGGCCATGATCGCTTTGCTGATCTTGCTGCGACTCTGGCAACCCCGGGATTCGGATCAGTATCGGTTGAACGGCGGGAGCGCAGGGACAGCTCAACCCGCTGCTAAGCTAAGCGCGGCGCAGGTAATGTTGGCTTGGTTGCCTTACCTACTCTTGGTGGTGATCGTTATTCTGTGGGGGATCCCCAGCGTTCACGATTGGCTGGATCTGGCGACCGTAAAGGTTCCCTGGCCCGGGTTGAACAACCTGGTTCAACGCATGCCGCCAGTAGTAACTAAAGCCACCAATTATGCGGCGACCTACAATGTCAATTATTTGAGCGCTGCGGGCAGCGCGGTATTTATCGCAGCGCTGCTTTCTGCCATCTGTCTCAAAGTATCTCCGGGAAAGTGCGTGATCATTCTGGGTAAGACCCTGCGGCAGCTGGGAGTCCCGGCTCTGACGTTTGCTTCGGTCTTAGCACTTGCGTTGTTGATGAATTATTCCGGCGCTACCTACACCTTGGGGTTGGCGTTTGCGGCCACCGGCGTCCTGTATCCTGTGTTCAGCGTCTTACTCGGATGGATCGGTGTTTTCTTAACCGGGAGCGACACTTCGTCTAACGCGTTATTCGGTAATTTGCAGGTGGTGGCGGCTACCAGTCTTCATCTCGACCCGACGTTGATGGCGGCTGCTAACAGTGCGGGCGGGGTCATGGGAAAGATGATCAGTCTGCAGAGCCTGGCAGTAGCAGTTGCAGCAACCGGAATGAAAACCACAGACGAGCCTCGGCTCTTTCGCAAGGTAGTTGGTCACAGCGTTATTCTGGTTACGATCGTGGCGGTATTGAACGTGATCTATTCGGCGATCATCAGGGGGTAGTGCGCGAATGGGTTCATAGTGGACTGAGTGGACGAAGTGGACAGAGTGGATGCCGGGGAACCGCGATCGGTGATTGTCCACAACGTCCACTCAGTCCACTGTGAACCTGCGCGGATAAGCGCTACTGAAAATGGTCCATCCAAGGCGCGCCGAGACCCGCCCTACCGGCGCACACGCCGACACGCCCACACGCCGATACGCCGATACGCCGATACGCCGATACGCCGATACGTTTCTCTACGCTTGGTCTCGAACCAAATTCGAGGCCACAGCGAAATCTTGTTGTGACCAGCCTTTGCTGTCGGCTTTGGCTAGCAGCTCGTTGACGGTTTCTGCCAGCGGTAGTTCTACTCCCAGGCTTTTCGCCAGCGCCAGCGCCAAGCGTGAATCTTTAAACATATTCATCAACGAAAAATTAGGATCGAAGTCTCGGGCGATGATCGCTTTGAGCTTCAGATCGCTGACCCCTGAACGGCAAGCGTTGTTCTCGATGGCGGTGACCAGTGCTTGCGGATCGATTCCGGCGCGTTCCGTAATGGTGAGGGCTTCGGTCAGCGCTTGGACGATTGCGGCTGTAACCATGTTGGTTGCAATTTTAATAAGGCTGGCATCTCCAAAACGGCTGAAGTAAACCAGCGCTTTGCGCGACGCTTCCAGAACGGGTTCTGCCCGCTCCAGGTCAGCTTTGTCGCCGGCTAGATAGTACACGAGCTGACCATTCTCGGCGGCGCCTTTGCTTCCGGTGAACGGTGCATCGATCAAGTGTGCGCCCGTCGACCCCACTAGCTCTTTTGCTTTTCGCACGGTCTCCGGAGAGATGGTCGAATGAATCAAAAGAAGATGCTCAGGCGTTAATGCGGTGTGAAGGGCCGCCAGGGTTTCTAGAACCGCGGCATCATTGGAAACAAAAATTTGAATGATTTGCGCGGCCTTCGCCACGTCAGCGGGTAAGCTTACAAAATTCTGTTCAGGCTTCGGCGTCCGATTCCACACATAGACTTCGAATCCGTTCTTCCGCAGATTTTTGGCGACCCGCGACCCAATGATCCCGAGACCAATTACGCCAACTCGACTTGGAGTACTCATAGGACAAATCTACGTGGCATAATGAGGGTTTCTAGACGTTCTTTAGGGGCATTGTGGGTTATCCTTTGGAGCCGAGCCGGTTGGAAGCAAAGTAATCAGTAATCAGTGTGTCAGTAATCAGTAATGCGTCCGTCGATCCGGTGTCAGACCGATCACCGATCACTGATTACTGATTACCGGCCTTCGTTCGAGAACGACCGAACCGTGATGCGAATCATTCTCATAAGGCCGCAGGCCCTTGTGTCGATGCTTTGCCCATGTTTGCTTTGGCTGTCTATTCTGGGTGAAGTTGCCTCGACTGAACTCGAGGGATTTCGGGTCTTAGGCGCAGGAATAAATTGAATTTTGCAAGGATGTTTTAATGCAGCGCAAACCGGATCGTTTGTCCGCGCCGTGTTCTACGGCTTCTGAAGAAGTAGGTTCCTCCAGGCGTCATTTTATTTCTCAGTTGGCGGCCTTATCTGCCGGGCTGAGTGTGGTAACGCCGATTTCCCGCGGGGTTAGCGAGACTACCCAGCCAGGGCGTGGGCCGGATCAAAGTCCGGAAGAAAACGCGCTTATCGATATCACTCTCCGCATCAACGGAACCGCTCGAAAACTGCGAGTGGATCCGCGCGTGACCTTGCTGGATGCAATCCGGGAGCGGCTTGACCTCCCAGGCACCAAGAAAGGCTGTGACCAAGGTGCGTGCGGCGCTTGTACCATCCTAATCGATGGGACCCGGGTGGTTTCCTGCTTAACCCTTGCCGTGATGGCGCAGGGAAAAGAGATCACGACCATCGAAGGTTTGGCGAAGGGTGACCAATTGCATCCAGTGCAAGCCGCTTTCATTACCTGTGACGGGTTTCAATGCGGATACTGTACGCCGGGCCAAATCATGTCGGCAGTTGGTTGTATCCGAGAAAGCCACGCGAACTCAGATGCGCAAATTCGAGAATTCATGTCGGGCAATATTTGCCGATGTGGCGCGTATCCGAACATCGTGGATGCCATCAAGTTAGCGGCCGTGGAAGGAAAGGGGGCGATCTGATTCATGAAGGCCTTTTCCTATAAGTTGGCCGGATCGACTGAAGAAGCGACCGCTGCGGGAACCCAAAGCGGGTTCATCGCCGGCGGCACCAATCTAGTGGATCTCATGAAGATCGATGTGATGGACCCGAAAGAACTGGTGGATATCAACCAGTTGCCGATGCGGGGTGTGGCTCTAGATAACGACGGGCTGAGGATCGGCGCTTTGGAAAAAATGGCTTATGTCGCGGAACAACCGGAGATCATGGAACATTTTCCGGTCATTTCGCAGGCTTTGCTAAAGAGCGCGTCTGCTCAGCTTCGGAATATGGCGTCGATTGGGGGTAACCTCAGGCAACGGACGCGCTGCGGTTACTTTCGCGATGTGGTTATGCCGTGTAACAAGCGCATTCCCGGGAGCGGTTGCCCTGCGTTTGCGGGAGAGAATCGGATGCATGCGATCCTTGGGGTCAGCAATGCGTGCTGTGCGACGCATCCCAGTGACTTAGCGGTGGCGCTAGTCGCGCTTGACGCCAGCATCAATCTCCAGGGTCCGAAAGGAACCAGGTCGATCAAGCTAAATGATTTTTACCTTTTGCCGGAAGACGCTCCCGACCGTGAACACGCCATCGAACCCGGAGAGCTGATCACCGGAGTCACCGCTCCGCATACGAGTTGGTACCGGCGCTCCGCGTATCTCAAGATTCGCGACCGCGAATCTTACGAATTCGCACTTTGTTCGGCCGCTGTGGCTCTAGATATGGACGGGCTCAAGATCCGGGATGCCCGAATTGCGGTGGGCGGAGTGGGGACCAAGCCTTGGCGGTTACCGGAAGTAGCGCAAGCGCTGATCGGCCAACGGGTGGGTCAAGAGACCTTTGAACAGGCAGCCGAGGTCGCGACCAAGGGCTCCCGGCCACTAAGCCAAAACGGTTTTAAAGTAACTTTGCTGAAGCGCACGCTGACTCGCGCGCTGATGCACGTAGGAGGAGGTGTAGCATGAACCTGGTCAGCCAATCGGTCGATCGGGTTGATGGTAAACTAAAGGTGACCGGGCGCGCGCGTTATTCGGGAGACCATTCGTTCCCGAATCTTTGTTACGGGTATCTTCTGCAGAGCTCGATTGCGAAAGGGAAAATTGAATCGATGGACGTTGCCGCGGCCCAAAACAGCCCGGGGATCTTGGCCATCTATACGCCGTTCAATCCGCTCAAAATCTATTCTCCGGCGCAGGCCGGCGAAGAAGGCGCGATTTCGGGAGACGTGATCCCGTTGCTGCAGGATCCTACGGTCGATTACTTCGGCCAGACCATCGGCCTGGTGGTCGCGGAAACGTTCGAACAGGCGCGAGACGCAGCGCGCCTAGTAAAAACGGAGTATCAAACGCAGCTGGCGATAGTTGAGCTGCAAGCCGGCTTGGGCGAAGCGTATGCGCCCAAATCTGTTGGCGGTATGGGCGCTACCGTATCTGTCCTAGCTAACGGTGTGACCTCCATCGATGAGGCTTTGCACGGCGCCGAGGTGCTGATTTCTGCAACCTACAATAGCCCCGTCGAACATCATAATCCGATGGAACCGCACGCGACCACGGCAACCTGGAATGGCGACCGGTTGACGATCTACGACGCTAGTCAATGGGTTCAAGGCCAGCAACGCAACCTGGCTGCGGTATTGGGTATCGACGAGGCCAACGTGCGTGTCCTCTGTCCCTTCGTGGGTGGAGGTTTTGGGTGTAAAGGATCGATGTGGATGCACTCGCCGCTCACCGCGGCGGCGGCGCGAGAGTTGAATCGGCCGGTCAAAACTGTTCTGACCCGAGAACAGATGTATACCGGGGTTGGGCATCGGCCCGCTGTCAGACAAATCGTCACTTTAGGAGCTACCAAACAAGGTGACCTAACGGCGGTGAAACACGAAGCGTACTCTTCCAGTTCCCGGGTGAAGTTCTTCGCCGAGGCTGCGGCTCATCGGACATCATTGGCGCTCTACAAATCGCCAAATATTCTGGTGAGCCATCAGGTGGTCCCTCTTGATTTCGCGCCCGGCACCTTTATGCGGGCTCCCGGCGTGGCGCCTGGCATGTTTGCCTTGGAATCGGCCATGGATGAATTGGCGGCTAAGCTCGGCGTGGACCCGGTTCAGCTTCGCCTGCGAAATTATGCCACCACGGATCCGGTAGGGAAATTGCCCTGGTCGTCGAAGCATCTGGACGAATGTTATCGCGTCGGCGCAGACAAGTTTGGCTGGTCCCGGCGGAGCCCGGAACCGAGAACAAACCGGGATAGCGATTGGCTGGTTGGCCACGGGATGGCGACCGCTCTATATCCTGCCCATCGAAGCCATGCCGAGGTAAAGATCCGGTTTCAAAGCGATGGAAACGTCTCAGTATCCGCTGCTACGCACGATCTTGGGACTGGTATGTACACTGTCTTAGCGGTTGTCGCCTCTGAAGCTCTAGGTATTCCGATAGAGCGGGTACGGCCAGTCCTTGGAGATTCGGCGCTAACCCCTGCTCCGGTCGCGGGCGGCTCGCAGTCAACCGCAAGTGTTACTCCGGCCGTCGTGACGGCGGTTGATGCAGCCAAGAAAAAGCTGATTTCAGTCGCGGTCAGCGGTACAAAGTCGCCGTTTTCCGGACTGAAGCCTAGTGACGTTTCGTATGTTAACGGCGCGCTGCAAGCGAGCGGTAAGTCGGTTCCTTTCGAAGGCATCTTAGCGGCGTTGGACCGTTCAGCCGTAGAAGGCTCGGGAAGCGCCTCTCCGGGTGAAGAGGAGCACAAGTATGGTTTTCTTTCTTTCGGAGCACAATTCTGCGAGGTGCGAGTAAACGAATGGACAGGCGAAGCCAGGGTGACTCGGTTCACCAGCGTAATGGACGTCGGTACCGTGGTTAACCAAAAGACCGCACGCAGCCAGGTGATAGGCGGCATCGTTTTCGGCATCGGAATGGGGTTACTCGAGGCGACTAAGGTCGACCCAAACAACGGTTGGATTGCAAATCGTAACCTGGCCGAATATTTGGTCCCAACGAATGCGGATGTCCCTCACATCGACGTGGCGTTTCTCAACATTCCAGACACCACCTTCAACTCGCTTGGGGTTCGCGGGATTGGCGAGATTGGGATTGCAGGTGTGCCGGCGGCCATTGCTAACGCGATATTTAACGCCACTGGAACCCGGGTTAGGAACCTGCCGATCACTCCGGAGAGCCTGCTGGTTGAGATGAAGGGAATGGCGTAGGGGGGCGGGGGGCGGTAATCAGTAATCAGTAATCAGTAATCAGTAATCAGTAGGTCAGTAATCAGTTTTAGGAGCTAGAATCTAGGAGCTAGGAGGGGGGGAGCCGCCTATTTGGTGGGGCGAGGCTCCCGAAAGACCTAGCCGCGATATCGAAGCCGCTACTACTCACCTGACTGGACAGCGCTATTGTACCGTGAGATGCGCCGAGCCGTGGTCTATCGTGGGCCACGGCTCGGCGCGTCGAGAGGCCTTGCTCATCGATCATTAGCGTTTCTGCGGTTTAACCCTGGTTCAATCATCGGCTAATCGGGAGCCTCGCCCCACCAAATAGGGGCCCGCCCCTCCTAGCTCCTAGGACTGACTGCTTCCCTTAAAAGCTTGACTTCGCTGCGTCGCCTGATCAGTCTTCATGCCCCCGGCCCTCCGCGTAAACCCCTACAGCGAAGTAACTTACTCAGTATGCATTGCACAACCTCCAATCGCAGTCTTTTTCAACTCAGCGCAGCTGTCGCTTTCGCGGCTTGCACACTGGTTGCAGCTAAAGCCGCTAGCAATCCGGTGATTACCACGATTCGGGTGGGAACCGACGTGGCCGGCATTGTCGCCGCTCCGAAATCCCATTTGGTATATGTCGCGCAAGTCGTCGAGGGCCAGATAGCAGTTATTAACGCGAAAACCAACGAATTGTCGTCGGCGATCAACGTAGCCGCAGGCGAGCCTATCGGCTTAGCCATCTCGCCCGATGGGACGAATCTTTATGCTACCATAGCTACCACCGGGCCTAGCGGCCTGCTGGAAGAGATTTCGGCCAAGACGGGAGAGGTGCTTTTGAGCCTTCCCACGGGTGTAAACCCCCAGATCCCGGCTGTCAGCCCTGATGAATCAGTGATCTGCGTTCCTAATATTAGTGACGGTACCGTGTCGGTCTTTAGTCCCGATTTTGAGGGACCGGTCACGGTTAATGGACAGCCGATCCAAGCTGTTTTCCTAGATGACTCAGACGTGCTGGTCACAAACGAAACGACGAGCATAAACGAAATCGATACATCGTCCGGAACGATCGCCACGAGTATTACCATGCCAACTCCTGTTTTTGGCGAGGTCCTGACCACAGATCACAAGACGCTGTACGCGGCCGGCATGAACGTGGTTTACGCAGTGGATCTCGCATCAGATCAGGTTGCCATTATCCCGGTTTCGACGCCTGCGAACAGTCAGCTTGCAGTCCCGACATTGAGCGCCAACGGAAAGTTCCTGTATGTCCCGGTGCTGGAACCTAACATGACCACCGGACTATCGGTGGTAATCGTCATCGATACTAAGACAAACGCAGTTATCGGAAGCCCGATCCCGGTCGGAGAGGCGCCTATCCAAATCGCGCTGGTCGGCTCACTGGGCTACGTCTCAAACGAGCTCAGCGGCACCGTCACGGTGATCAGGATCAAGTAGGCCGGCGCCCGATGCTAGACCGTAAAACCGGTAGGACGAGCGGGAGCTCATCCTGCCGGCAGAGGACTGAAGCACGCGATGCCATGCCGGTTGCCATCCCCGCACAGCCGGCAGCCGCATTAGCCGAGCATGCTCTAATCGCGACGTCCTGAGCTCTTGAACTCCTGAACTCCCGGACTCCGCTTGGGCGCCGTTTTCGGCATTGGCGCATCGAGCAGCTTAGCGTGCGCCGGTTCGCCGGCTTCGGGCTTAATGGTTTCTGTTTCTCCGCCGCGCCTACGGACTATTTTGGCAGCCACAGTGAAACACATGGTCCGATAGGGGTTCAGCCCGTCATCAACAAGGACTAGCCGCTTACCCCGAAGATCTTTCCGCCCTTTTTTTGTGGGGGGCAAACCAAGGTTTTGTAGCATCGACTCGGCATGCGTCTGTGCGCGTTTCCAGGACATACAATGGCCCGCAAACTAGGTCTGCTAACGGGCAGCCGCCAGAAAAAACTCTGATTAAGCGGCGCTTGGCGCGGACGACGCCCCTCGAGGGGCCACGCTTCGATCTTTCCAGTACTCCAGGAGTAGGGCAACTCCGAACGCGATGACAACCTGTAGCAGGAGCAGGAGTGTCGCAAAAGCGTCGACCGAGTGATGGCGCACGCTGATCCAGCCAATCACTAAAATGGATAGGCAAATCTGGATAGAAAAGACCGGCAACATGTTTTGACCGACCGCGCTCAAGGGGCGCAGATATTCTCTCCAGCGGCTCAAGTAAGGCGTCACCTTGGCGACGAACCATGCGACCGCAAAGAAGTTAAGCATCCGCAGCGGACCGAGGTGCCACTTGTCTAGGAACCAGAAGTTAGCGCTGGCATCCAGATTGAAGTAACCAGAGATCCAACGGCTGAGCGTAAACCCGACTGCCAGCAAAAGCAGGACAATCTCGGCTCCTTTCGAAAAGCGGAGTATCGGTTTTGCCTGCTGAAGCGAACGCCCAAACATCAAGCCGACGATCCAGAGGAATTGCCATGAAAAGAGGTCAAACGGGCCGATCTGGACAAATGCCTGATCGCGGATCGGCGCGGTGATAAACTCACGCAGATTAAGCTGCGATAAAGCCCATACCCCGGCGCTAGTGGCAAACACCGTCCTCCAACCGACGCGATCGGCAACCCAAAACGCCAGCGGTGTCACCAGCGAAAAAATCACATACATCGGCAGGATGTCGAGTAACGGTGGCTGAAACAGGAGCGCCACCGAGCCGGCTACTGCCGAGGTTGGGGAATCGAAGAACTTGCTAAGGATATAGCGAATGCCTGGCACCCAAGCTAAAAACAGGCTCCCCACGGCAAACACCACAAATAGAGTGATCAAGTGGGCCCGATAAATCCGCAAGGCCCGCTGTAAAGTGGCTGCCCGGGCAGCTGCAAAGCCGAGTTTTTCTCTCCGCTTTTGGAAAATGAGACCAGCCAGGAGAGCAGAGATAAAGACGAACGCTTCGGCGGTGGAAAAGAAACCAATCGGTTGATCTGTCAACTGCCGCAGCGGCGAAGGCGAATGGTTTACCACCATCATCAGCAGCAGAAACCCGCGCAGAACGTCCAGTTCTACCATCCGTTTCATAACAAACAGAACTTCTAAAACAAGCAGGTCTTATGCCAACCCAGCCGGGCGGGTTGTCCCTCGGGCGTCAGGTCTTGGATTGACAGGCCAGGTTGTAAATATCCTTCTTTCAATTGCGTTTTGCCACCCACAGTTCGGCAGCCTAGTACTCGTTGCTGACGCAGAAGCCGGAGGCTGGTCACAAAAGAGTTCGCAGTTCACCGTTCGCCGTTCACAGTTCGCAGTTCGCAGTTCGCAGTTCGCAGTTCGCAGTTCGCAGTTCGCAGTTCGCAGTTCGCAGTTCGCAGTTCGCAGTTCGCAGTTCGCAGTTTCCGAGCTTCCGCGGAACCACAATATAGCACAGGCATAGAATCTATAGGACAGGGGTACTGGTCGCACGTTCATCAGAAGCCTCGAACGGCCATGGCGAACCACTAACGGTCAGGTGTCAACTGCGAACCGCGAACCGTGAACCGTGAACCGTGAACCGTGAACCGTGGACCGTGAACCGTGAACCGTGAACCGTGAACCGTGAACCGTGAACCGCGAACCGTGAACCCTAGTGGGTGGCGAGGTGTTTGGGGAAGTCGTCGCGCAGGAACTGAGCGATATCTCGCCGCAAGATCTGGTAGCCGTCAGTGTTGAGATGAATCTGGTCGTTCTGGAAGAGCGAAATCGCAGGCTTCTTATCCGGCCCGAGCAGATCGGAGTATAAGTCGATATAGTCGCAACGGGGTTGTTGACTCATAAACTCTCGAACCAATGCGTTATACCGTTGGATGTCGGCCAGAAACCGGATTCGAGCGGGACACGCCTTTACCGAGACAAAAGCGATGTACGGCTTATCGGAACCGTCGCGCAGAATATGGAAGAGTTGGCAGAACGAATCGAAAGCCGCTTCGGCTGATGTCCCCAACGCCAAATCGTTGTCGCCGGCGTAGATGACCACCGCGGAGGGTTTGAGGGGAAGGACCAGGCGGGGCGCGAAAGCCACACAGTCGGTTATACAAGCGCCGCCGAACCCGCAGTTCAGGACCTCATAGGACCGGAAATCTTGTTCCAACGATTTCCAAAGACGAAACGAAGAGCTGCCGTAGAAAACGATTGGGCCTGGGGGTGGATCGAAGATATTCGCCTCGAGTCGCTCGATCTCATTCTCGAACCGGCTGGTAGTTTGCTGACCGAGAGTGCGGCCTGACCAAAAGAAAATAACCCCGAATAAGCACCCGGCCTTGGCGGCGAGTAAAACGCTTTGTTTTAACGAAACCTGGCTGAACATCTTTCGTTTCTTGGCTTCCCGCCTGTTGCGGTTTTGCGTGGGAGCAAGACCAGGCGGTGCGGGACTCGCCAAAATGTATATAGGCAGAGTGCTCAGCATGCAAGCGGCTGCTGAAGACAATTAATCGGCTATTTAAGGCATCGAGTGGTCGGCGTGGCCCAACGGCCCCTGGAGGGGAGCCGCTTCGTAGCATGGCAGCTCTATGGGTTGGTAAGCAGGCGGCTCCCGGGAACGTCTCGAGGTGTGGCAGTTCTATGTGCCGTTTGTATCCCCGCAACAGAACAGACGTGATGGGCAAAACATGGCGCTGGGTCATTCCCGGGAGCCGCCTGCTACCAACCGATAGAGTTGCCAACGTGGCCCGACGCCTGGAGGGGAGCCGCTTCGCAGCGTTGCAGCTCTATGGGTTGGTAAGCAGGCGGCTCCCGGGAACGTCTCGAGGTGTGGCAGTTCTATGTGCCGTTTGTATCCCCGCAACAGAACAGACGCGATGGGCAAAACATGGCGCTGGGTCATTCCCGGGAGCCGCCTGCTACCAACCGATAGAGTTGCCAACGTGGCCCGACGCCTGGAGGGGAGCCGCTTCGCAGCGTTGCAGCTCTATGGGTTAGCAGCAGGCGGCTCCCGGGAACGTTTCGAGGTGCGGCAGTTCTATGGGCCGTTGTATCCCCGCAACAGAACAGACGCGATGGGCAAAACATGGCGCTGGGTCATTCCCGGGAGCCGCCTGCTACCGACCGATAGAGCTGCCATCCTGTAAAGCGGCTCCCCTCCAGGCCTTGGGCATGCGACGCCGCCCGCTCCTTTAGGAGGGCGAGAACCGAAGCGCCTCACAGCACCCCCAACCCGCTACAGGGGTGCAATTTGGACTTCGCCCAATACTCCAATACTCCGGCACCGCAACCCCACTTATCGAGAACGAGGACGACGACGAGGACGAGGACGATTTTGATGCGCCGTGTAAGAGGACGAGCACGAGAATGCGGCGCACGATGGGCTTGCCGGGCACGAAGCCATCCCATAGAAAAGACCACCTATGAGTCTATTCCAGACTATCATTGATTCTATCGCGAACCCCCAGCACGCTGGCAGCAATTCGGATCTGCAAGGGCTTTTAAATCTGGCCCAGCTCATCCCGGGTGTGCAGGACACAGAGCAACACGTTAAGCCGATTCTCGATGTGTTAGGGCCTCATCTACAGGACGTTTTAAACAATCAGCAACAAAACCAAGGACAAGCCGCTGCCCAGCAGACGGTAACTAATCTGTCTCAACCGGGGGTTGGCGTGCAGGAATTGCAGAATCTGTTCGGCGCCGATCGTTTCAACGGCATTCTCGGAGAGATTGCCGGTCGCACCGGTCTCGACCAGCAAGTGATCCTAGGTGCATTGCCGATCGTGATACCCGTAATAATGAAGCTGTTGGCCAGTGGCACCAATCAATCGAATTCTCAAGCGCAGAACCCGGTCCTCAGCAACTTCTTGGGAGGGCAAAATGGCGGTGCGCTGTTAACCGAAGCGTTGAGCTTGGCGTCCCAATTCATGAAACGGTAGGGATTGAGGTTTGGCTTAAGGCGCGAAGCGCTGATAGACTTTAGCCTAGGCTGAGTCTGCGAGGCCTAGGAAAGTCGAAAAAGAGGCGACCAGCGCTGAAAGCGTACCAGACAACGGCGCAGCAGGACGTGCGTTATCGAGCCTCGATTCTTTCGCGCTTACAGCGCTATCGGCCTCATTTCGCCCATACCTAGGCCTCGCGGACTCAGCCTAGGCTAAGATCTTTCAGCACTTCGCGCCTTTCGGTTGCCAACGGATGCATGCTCTACAATTCGCATCGACAACCGAATCCTGTCCGGCGCGAAACAACCACACGACGCAGCTCAAATCCGGCGCGATCTAGCGGCATGTAGATGGCACATCAGCAGCGCGCCGAGACCCGCCGCCGCTACGCTTTGGCGTGGCCCTGCTCTGCCTGGTTTTACGCTGTAATGTTGGCCGCGACGTAGGCCTTGCGAAGTCGGGTTTTCGCCCTACCTTTCGATCCTTTGCACGATCGAATCCACGACCTTTCTTTCCAGCACGCCTTTAGACCGGAGCGGTAAATAGGCCGCTGCGGTTGGGAGAGCAAGTAATTGGAAGAATCCGCTCGCCGAAATTCGGGTTTGGTCTCGGCTTAGCGTCTGCGTCGTTAATTTAATTATCGCTCTTCCATAGCGGTCCTCAGCCGCGTCTGGTACACCTGCATACTCGGCGAGCTCGCTAAGCGGGTGAATTGCGTCGCCGAAATCGAAGAATAGCCAAAGTACGTACGGGTCACGGGAGGATTCGATGCGGTATCCGCGAGACTCTTTCGTTTCTTCCAGGCAGGCTTTCCAAACTATGGCCGACTGCCCCGGTAGCGTGTGGAAATAGGTGAGCGGCGGGTTATCTGACGCGATATTTTTTGAGGTGCCCGCCACGAACACTGCACAGATGAGAGTGGCGGTTGCCAAGTTTCGCATCATGCACCGAGTTTTTATCTGATGTCGGGCCGTTTTGCGACACCGCGATACGGTTTTCTTCAACTCCAACCCTGGCGAATCTTACTCGCAGAATTTTTCTCTTTTGGTCAAGTCGCTCGTATAATCTGTCCTATTATCCTATGAAAGCCGCTGTTCTGCAGGAGATGGGCCGCGCTCGACCTTACCTTGAGTCGAGGCCGTTGATTATCGAGGATGTCGCTTTGGAACCGCCGGGTCCAGGCGAGCTTTTACTTCAGATTAAGGCCACCGGGCTCTGTCACTCGGATCTATCAGTGATAAACGGAGATCGGCCTCGGCCGGTCCCGATGGTCCTTGGTCACGAAGCAGCCGGCGAAGTCGTCGAATGCGGGCCTGGAGTTAGCGATCTGCTGCCCGGGGACCAAGTGGTTCTGGTGTTCGTGCCATCGTGCGGGGCATGTGTCCCTTGTATGGAAGGGCGTCCCGGGTTGTGCGAACCGGCTGCTAAAGCCAATGTAGCCGGCACGCTGTTGTCAGGAGCTAAACGGTTGTCACGTTCGAAAGAACCGCTTTATCACCATCTAGGCGTCTCAGCGTTTGCCGAGTACGCCGTGGTTTCTCGCCGTTCGGCCGTGAAGGTCGAGAAGACGTTGCCGGCGCAGGAGGCGGCTCTATTCGGTTGTGCGGTAATGACCGGAGTCGGCGCCGTGGTCAACACAGCTAAAGTGTCCGCCGGTTGCAATGTCGCGGTGGTTGGCCTTGGCGGTGTCGGCCTTTGCGCGCTCTTAGCGGCCAACGCCGTGGGCGCAGCCAAGATTATCGCGATTGATACCAACCCGAGCAAACTTACCGTCGCGGCTACGCTGGGGGCGACTCACACCGTTTTGGCTGGTGCAGATGCAGTTGCCGAGGTCAGGGATTTAACCGGAGGCGGTGTCGATTTTGCGTTTGAAATGGCGAGTTCGGTCCCCGCTTTGAAGCTGGCTTACGATGTCACCCGAAGAGGCGGTACGACCGTCACCGCGAGCCTGCCGCATCCGACACAGAACTTGGCGATTCCGCCTGCTCAGTTGGTGGCCGAGGAACGGACCTTGAAGGGGAGTTATGTTGGTTCCTGTGTTCCAGCCCGCGATATCCCGAGGTACATCGCCCTTTATCAACAAGGCAAATTACCGATCAATAAGTTGCTGAGCGAAACTGTCACGCTGGATGAGTTGAATGAGGCATTCGATCGCCTGGCGGATGGAAAGTCGATACGGCAGGTGATGTGCTTCGCGTGAGAGGGTGGCCACAAGTGCGAGGTGGGAGATGCGCTCATCGTTGGTAGGGCGAGGCTCCCGAAAGATCCAAACGCTTTCGCAGGGAGATTGGTATTCACCTGACGAAGGAACATCGCTAGACCCTAGACGCGCCGAGCCATGGTGCAGCGCTGGGCCGCGGCTCGGCGCGTTTATAGGCGTAACCATATCAAGTAATTGGTGTGCGTCGATTTTCTCCGGTGAAACGTCCTGGTCTTTCGGGAGCCTCGCCCCACCAAAAGGTGCAGCGCTGGGCCATGGCTCGGCGCGCGTATCTCCCTAGCTACACGTTGGCTTTTGAAAACCGAATCCCTCTGCGAAATCTCTTAGGTCGTCCGGGAGCCTCGCCCTACCAGCGCCATCTCCCAGGTCTCGGCCGTAACTCGCGGACCGAAGTCTTCGTGACTGTCCGTGCCGACGAGCTAGAAACCGGCTTTCTGGTAGATCCCGCGAGCGGCACTGAGGTTACTATGAGTCCACAACCCGACTTTTTCGTAGCCTGTTTCTCGGGCGAAACGGATGCATTCTTCGACCAAGCGTTTGCCGATACCGAGGCCGCGGGCAGATGGTTCGACCAGCAACAGACGCAATTTGGCGATTCGTTTCGATTGCTTCACTAATAAGACGCAGCCAAGGATTTCGCCGGATCGTTCAGCCACCCAGCAGCGTTCAGCCTTGGGATCATAATTCTTAAGGAAGTTGGTTGTGATCTCCAGTATTAAGGCTTCAAATCCTTGATTCCATCCATATTCTTGGCTGTAGAGGACGGCGTGCCGATACGCGATCCAGCTAAGGTCACCTGTCCGATGGGTTCGAATGACGTATGGCTCACTCGTCCCTGGGGAATCTCCCAGCGTACTTTGGATCTCCGACATCGCTTGCAGGACGTTGGTTTGTCGCGAAGCGGTTAATCCGGCTAACAGCGCGCCGGCCTGATCGTGAGAACGCGAATCTAGAGCCTGAACCGCTTTTTTCCCTTTGGCGGTCACTTGAATCAAGCGTTGGCGGGCGTCTTGTTCCGCCGGAGCTCTCTTAATGAGTTGTTGTCCCTGGAGTTTGGCCAGAATCCGGCTGAGATAACCCATATCAAGTCCGAGGCTGGCGCTGATCCCGCTAGCGGTGGTTTCCCCCTGCTGCGCCAACTCGTACAGCACTCGCGCCTCGGCCAAAGAGAACGGGCTCTGGAGATAGCTGCTTTCGAGAACGCCGATTTTTTGAGTGTAGAAACGATTGAATCGACGGAGCGCAGCGATGCGCGCATCCGGCGGACGTAGGGTAGGCGCGGGTGCAGTCATAATAGAAAATTAAAGATACTTGATAGAGTCAACTATATAGTTGACGAAGTCAAGTAATTGGCGCGGACACAGCGGAGACGGGCTCCCGTTCAGGGGGCGGGGAAGCTCTGGGCTAAGGAACTAGGGGAGGCGAGCAGCCTTGGTGAGGCGAGGCTCCCGAAGAGCCCGGCGATTGACCAAGGCTACATCGCATGAACGCCGAGAGATGGATGGGCAAGGCCGGTAGACGCGCCGAGCCGTGGCCCACGATATGCCACGGCTCCGACTACGCCGGCCGAAGACGAGGCGATACTTCAGCGGCAAAGGCTGCGTCGGACAAGTCGGCGCGATTTAAGGCGTAACCATACGTTTAGCCTGGGCATTACCAACCGCTTCGCTCAAACGGTTGGATCATACGGGAGCCTCGCCCCACCAAAGCTGCTCGCCTCCCCAGCTCCTAACTCCTAACTCCTAACTCCTAGCTCCTCCGAACGAGCCGCCGCTCCTTCCGTTTCTGGCTCCAAGGTCAGCTGCGGCACCAATTTGCCCGTGCGGCCTTGGAGATAAATCAGGAAGAAAAACAGCCGCATCACCAATCTTTCCTGGAGCGTCCTTGGCGGGTTCCCGCCTAGAACAGAGTTCACTATCGCCACCATGTTCAACATCTCTCGCGGCTGAAGGAAGATCTCGATGAACTCTCTAGTGTACCAGGCCGAAGTTAGCTTGAGGTAGGAACCCAGACGTTTTTGTACTGCGCGTTCGTATCGGCGATAGGCTGCGCTTTTCTTTGCGGGGTTCGTTAACGCTTCGTTAACGGTTTCTCCGGCTTTCTCGCCCGAATAAAGGGCGATGTAGATTCCGCTGCTGAATACCGGGTCGATGAAACCCGCGGCATCTCCGGCCAAAACCCAACGGTCTCCAGTCAGCTGGCTCACCGCATATGAGAAATCCGCGGTCGCAAACACCGGCATATAGCGGGTGGTATTTTCCACCCATTTCCGGAGTTCGGGTTGCTCCGCAATGGTCCGATTGAGCGCTGCCTCCGGGGAGAGTTTGAGCCGATTGAATGTTTCTAGGTCCGTCACCACACCGACACTGATTTTTCCGTCGGCGATCGGGATCACCCAGAACCAGGCGTCGCGGCCACGGATCATGCGGGTGTAACCGTCCTCTGGGTCATTCGATTTAGTGGTCCGTTGATAATAGGAATAGACGGAGAACTTCTTGAGATGAGGGAACGATTGCTTGAGGCGAAAGCGGTTGGCGAGCAAGCTGCTTCTGCCGGAGCAGTCGATAACATAAGCGGCGCGAGTGGGCACCGGATGGTTCTTGCACTGGAGCGTCACTCCATCGGGGGTGAGCTCGACCGACTCTACCCTGGTCTCCTCCCTGACCTCGCATCCTAAGCTCTGCGCATGCCTGAGGAGGATATCGTCGAAAGTCATCCGGTCGATCTGATAGGAGGTTTTCCAGCGCGGATTGAGCGCGTTGCGAAAGAAGAACTTTGCCCGAGCGCCGCCGCAAGCTGAAACGATCTCACCGCCATGCTTGGTCAGGAAACCCGCTTGGTCAATCTTCTCTTTGACACCGATCCTTTGCAGTGTGTCCAAGCTGGCTGGAATGGTGGATTCACCAACTTGAAACCGGGGAAATTTTTCCCGCTCAAAAATGACAACCCTACGTCCATGTCCAGCCAGTACTGATCCGGCAACGCTACCGGCCGGACCTCCACCAATGATTGCGACATCAAATTGAGATGGCATTTCCAGGGCAGAATAGAGGAGGAGTGGGCGGCCGTCCAACGGGAGAAGTGAGAGGTGAGAGGTGATCCGACGTCGCCAAGGCTATGTCGGACAGGTTGGTGATTGGCCGTTTTCGCTCGTGGGAGGCGACAGCCAAAAAACCTCCTGGATTCTGGCTCCTGGCTCCTAAATTTGTCCCATAACCCTCGAGCTCATTCGTCGTTTCTGTGAAAAGAAGGACATCAACTATGCAAGTACAAAAGATTACACCGTTTTTGTGGTTCGATAACAACGCCGAGGAGGCGATGAATTTGTATGTCTCGGTTTTCAAAAACTCCAAGGTCTTGAGTATCAATCACTCCGGCAAGGCAGGCCCGGGAGAAGATGGGACCGTAATGACCGTATACTTTGAATTGGATGGCGTGCGATTTGTGGGACTCAATGGCGGTCCGATGAATACCTTCTCAGAGGCGATCTCGTTCTGGGTTTACTGTGACACTCAGGAAGAGATCGATGACCTTTGGGAAAAGCTCACTGCCGGCGGCGGCGAGCCGGGAAAATGCGGTTGGCTAAAAGACAAATTCGGCCTCTCTTGGCAAATCGTTCCCTCGATTCTACTGGAGCTTCTAGACGACAAGGATCCGGTGAAAAGAGACACCGTGTTGAAAGCTGTTTGGGAGATGGAGAAGCTTGATATGCGGACGATGCAAAAGGCGTATAGAGGCGAGTGAACGAGAGGCGAGTGAACGATCGGAGCCGTGGCGCGCAGTAATCAGTAATCAGTAATCAGTGATCAGTAATCGGTACGGAGGTTCCTCAGATGGGTTGAGCCAGTCCTAACTGATTACTGACACACTGATTACTGATGGCTTAAGACTAGGAGATTTGTTTTTTGCAGAGGGAGATTAGTTCTGAACGCAGTTGAGGGAAAGATTTGTTGTAGCGCCACTCACACTCTTTTAGATGAAGTTCGAAGTAGGCTTTGATCCC